>ENA-OWPN01000413-OWPN01000413.1-human-gut-metagenome-genome-assembly--contig:-NODE-413-length-62743-cov-5.063425_pt1 | contig 62743 bp, 50 predicted proteins | sample MGYA00248266_ERZ651850 | MGnify/ENA primary metagenome ERZ651850 (study PRJEB26924, sample SAMEA4378296) | human gut metagenome | biome: human gut; feature: human-associated habitat; material: faeces... | reverse complement strand
AGAACGGCCGTGAATCACAAAGTAAAAGATTAGGTGTTAAGCTTTTTGGTGGTGAAGTTGCTAAAGCTGGTAACATTTTAGTTCGCCAGAGAGGTACAGTTCATCATCCGGGTGAAAACGTTGGTATCGGTAAAGATCATACGTTGTACGCTTTGAAAGATGGTGTTGTTACTTTCCGTAGAAGTAAAGAAAACAGATCTTTCGTTTCTATTCAGGAAATCGTAGCAGAAGCATAATTCGCTTTACTCGAAAGAATAAGAAAAGCGGAATGTCCGAAAGGATGTTCCGCTTTTTGTGTTTCATCGGGAGGAGGCTAATGTTTGTTTGGGGAGCAGAATAAAACGGTGAAAGCACTTCCTGCACCTTCCTGGCTTTGCACATGCAGCTTTCCGTTATGAAGTTTGACGATTTCCCGCGAAATACTCAGTCCGATGCCGTTACCGTTCTTTTTAGAACTGAAGAATGGGATAAATATCTTGTCACGTATCGTATCGGATATACCGCATCCATTGTCTGCAACGGTGATGTAAGGATGTCCTTCGTTATCACAGCCGGAAAAAAGATGGATTTCCGGATTCTCCTTTTCTTTTACGGCATAAGTCGCATTGGTAACAAAATTAATTATCACCTGTTCGATCAGATCCCTGTCCATATAGGCTGTCACGTCCGGATTATCTGTTTTAAGAGTGAATCCGATTCCTTTCTGCTGCAAAGACGGGTTCATCAGGGAATGAATAGCGTTTAACAGCTCGTAGAGGTTGTAGAATTTCATGTCAGGCACTATCTTCTGGCTTAGACTACGATATGTCTCGGCAAAACGTAGCAATCCGTCACTCCGCCGGTGAATGGTGTCCAACGCAAATTCCATATCTTCCACATCCGGTTCCGACAGTGGGGAAGAAGTTTCTTTCAGTGCATGTATCTTCCTTCTGAGCGTATCCGAAAGAGAGGAGACGGGTACGATAGAATTCATTATCTCATGGGTCATCACATTAAGCAATCCTTTCCATGCGCCCGATTCGACCTCTTCCATTGTGGCGCTTACGTTGTGGAAAGCTATCAGCTTATAGGTTTTTCCTCCTGTTTGAAAGACGGAAGCATTGGTCATTGTTTTGATGGTTTGTTTCCGGGCATGGATAGTCAGCAGGGTACTTTCGTTTACCGGAATATCGAGCAATTCATTGAACAAGCCTTCGTTCTGTTTTTTTAGCCAGTTGATATTCTTGATATGAGGAATGTTGAGCATCGTTGTAAAAGCGTCGTTCATCCATAATGTTTCATAGGTTTCTATATCGTAGGCGAGAATGCCGGTGTCGACCAGTTCCAACATTTCTTTCAGATAATGTTGCTGGGCTTCTTTTTCACGTGCCAGGTTCAGGAATGCATCCGTGATGGTTTGGAAGCGCGGATATTTTTTGGAAAAGTCTTTGTAAAGAATCGACTCGGCAAACTCGTCGATTTCCCGGTTTGTTTTTCTCCGTACATATATTATATATATAAGGAGCAGGACGATTAAGGTGGATAACAGGATGGTCATAGTCCGTATTTTTCTAACCGGCGGTATAAAGCTCCCCGGGTCAGTCCCAGTTCTTTGGCCGCCTGTGATATGTTTCCGTTATGTTTTTGGATCACCTGCTCGATAGCGGCTCTTTCCAGATCTTCCAGGTTGTGGGTAGGTATCGGCTGATTGTTCCCTTCCGGCTGTTCCATAGGAGAGAAGGTGATATCCTCGGCTTTCAGAACATTGCTGTCTGACATGATAACACCTCTTTCAATGGTATATTGCAGTTCGCGTACGTTTCCCGGGTAATGATACAGCATCAGTTTCTTTTTGGCTGAGTCGGATAAACGGAACTTTTGCTTGAAATACTTTTTCTCATACATCTCCAGGAAATGTTCTGCCAACAAGATAATATCTTCACCCCGCTCACGGAGAGGGGGCACCGTTATTTCCACCGTATTGATCCGGTAGATCAGGTCTTTACGAAAACGTGTCTCATTAGCCAGTTCCCGTAATGGTAGATTGGTGGCGGATAACAGACGGATATCCACCGCTGTCGGTGCATTGGCTCCCAGACGTGTTACCTCCCGGTTTTGTAATACGGTCAGCAGTTTGGCCTGTTGTTGTAAAGTGATATTACCTATTTCATCCAGAAAGAGTGTACCCTTGTCGGCTGCCTCGATCAATCCGGTTCGGTCTTCGCGTGCATCTGTAAAGGCTCCTTTTTTATGTCCGAAAAGCTCACTTTCGAAAAGAGTTTCTGTCAGGGAACCTACATCCACTTTTATATACGGGTAGTTACGGCGCAGGGATAACTGATAGATATAACGGGCTACCAGATCCTTTCCCGTCCCGTTTTCTCCCAGTATTAGTATATTGGCATCGGTAGGTGCGATCTTTTGTAATTTATGAAACAATTGTTGCATACTTTCCGAAGCTCCTACAATCTTTACATCTGTTTTCCTTTCATTTATTTTTTCTTTGACATCGGAAGATGTCTGCTTGTGAAGCGTTTCCCTCAGGGTATTTACCAGGTTTTCATTATGCCAGGGTTTGACGATAAAGTCGGCTGCCCCTTCTTTCAGGCTTTTGATAGCCAGATCGATATCTGCATAGGCGGTGATCATGATGACGGATTGAGCAGGCTTCCATTTCTTTATTTCCTTCAGCCAGAAAATACCTTCATTGCCCGTGTTGATGGAACTTCTGAAATTCATATCTAACATGACAATGTCGATGTCGTTGGTCATGATCAGCTTATGGATATTTTCAGGATTCGTTTCGGTCAATATCGTTTTTACTTCCATCTTCAGCAAGAAACGTACTGCGGTCAGAACGTCTTTATCATCATCAACAATCAGTATATTTGCCTGGTGTAAGTTCATAATAACTCTTTTTAGTAGATTGCAAATATATCAAGAATGAGGTGAATCCCAAAGTTGTTTCTGTTTTTTGTCCACAGACATACAGAAGGTGTCCGGTAATGGACACTTTGGAAATTTGTGTGTTAGACTAATGCTTTAATAAATAGGATGTTAATGTTTTGGTACGCTGCTTGTTTTCGAATATAGGTAATATGCTGAATAACTTATAAGACTATGATTAGAATAAATGATTTGAGAAAAGTATACCGGACGGATGAAGTAGAGACAATTGCGCTGGACAGTATGTCGCTCCATGTAAAGGAACATGAATTTGTTGCTATCATGGGGCCTTCGGGATGTGGTAAATCCACTTTATTGAATATCCTGGGATTGCTCGACGATCCGACTTCGGGTTCTTATCTTCTTAATGGTGTCGAAGTGACTGGCCTGAATGAAAATAAACGATGCGATTTGCGACGGGAGAATATAGGGTTTGTTTTCCAGAGTTTCAACCTGATCGAAGAACTTACCGTATTTGAGAATATTGAATTACCCCTGGAGAATTGCGGAATGAAGGCTTCTTTGCGGAAAATGAAAGTGGAGAAGGCTTTAAAAAGCGTTCTGCTTAATCACCGCCGTAACTATTTCCCGTCACAACTTTCCGGTGGACAACAGCAGCGGGTGGCAATTGCCCGCGCCATAGTCAATGACCCGAAACTGATCCTGGCGGATGAACCGACCGGCAATCTGGATAGCCGGAATGGTCTGGAAATCATGGATCTATTGACTTCTCTCAATGATGCGGGTACTACCGTCGTTATGGTGACGCACAGCGAACATGACGCCCGTTACAGTCATCGTGTCGTTCACATGCTGGATGGAAAACCGGTTACGGAAAACTTCCTGAAAGAATTGGCTTACACTACAAACTAAAAAAGTAATACGAATGAATATAAGAAGATCTATTCGGATCATTTTCCGGAGCAAAACATATAGTTTTTTGAATATCATCGGGCTGGCAATCGGGATTACTTCGGCAGCGCTTATCTTCCTTTGGGTCGAGAGTAAGGTGAATTTTAATAAGGCTATTCCCAACTACCGGAATATGTATATCGGAGCTTATACCTATTATCCAACTACGGGAGATTGCGTCACTGTTTTTGAAACAAATAATTCGCTGGCGAAAACGTTGGATGACGAGTTTCCGGAAGTGGAAAACAGTACGAGATACAATGACAAGACACTTATTTTTGTACCGGAAAATACAACGGATTCTTTTCAGGAAAAAGGAGCTTATGCCGATTCTACTCTCTTTAATATGATCGGTATGAAGTTTATTTATGGTGATGCGTCCTATGTTTTTGAACCGCAATATTCGATCATTCTCAGTCGTTCGATGGCGCGGAAGATTTATGGAAAAGAAAACCCGATAGGGAAAGGCTTGATTAATGAAGGTATTATCTATCAGGTGACGGGCGTATTTGAAGATATGCCCGGTAATACTTCATTCCAGTTTGAATGGGTAATACCTTTTCGTATTCAGGCACAGGCGATGAAAAAAATATTGAATATAGACGAATGGGGTGTTTCCTGGTTAAAAACTTATGTAGAATTGAAACCGGGTGTGGATATAGACCTGTTGAATAAGAAAATGAATGTATTGGCTTCTCAAAAGGCCGGTCCTACTTATAAATCTATCCAAATGTTTTTCTATCCTCTCGATAAAATATTATTGTATGGTCAGTTTAAAAATGGGGTGGAAACCGGAGGCGGTTATATCAAGACTGTTTCTCTTTTCTTTCTGATCGGTGTACTGATCCTTTTGATTGCCTGCATTAATTTTATGAACCTTTCGACGGCGCGTTCTCAAAAGCGTGCATTGGAGGTTGGGATACGGAAAACTTTCGGAACTAAACGTAAATACCTGATCCGGCAATTTCTGGCAGAGTCAGGCTTGATAACAGCAATAGCTCTTATCATTTCGATTGGGTTGATCTGGCTGACCCTTCCTTTATTCAATGGACTTATAGAGACTCAACTATCTTTTAGTCTTCTCAATCCGACGATTGTGATAGGCCTGGTGGCGATCGGTTTGTTCTGTACCTTCCTGGCCGGTAGCTATCCTGCCTTGTATTTATCTTCTTTCAATCCGTTGACTACACTGAAAATGCAGAAAGTGAGTAAAGGGGGAAGTGCGGCTTGGATACGTCAGGGGTTGGTTATTTTTCAGTTTACGATGGCATTTATTCTGATCTGTACCACTTTTGTGATCTTTCTGCAGATACGATTGGCACAAAACCGTGATATCGGGATGGAAAAAGAGAATATGATTAGCTTTCCTGCCACAAAAGAATTATGTAATTCTTATTCCGCTGTGCAGAATGAATTGAAGAATACCGGTTTGGTACAGAGTTGCGGATTTGCAGACAGTCCGCTTCTACAGGTAAGTTATACTACGAATCCCTGGGTTTGGAATGGGAAAGATCCGGATGAAGAAGTTTCAGTCTGTTTCACTTTTGTATCGGATGGATTGATCGATGCTGCCGGAATAAAACTGGTCGATGGGGTTGATATCGATCCTTCAAAGAAAGATAGTAAAGGCGGTACAGGAGTTTTGATTAATGAAGCTTTGGCTAAATTAATGGGACCGGAAGGGCGTGTAGGAGGGAAGATCGGCCAGTCGGAAGGTAACAAAAATGAGATTGTGGGTATCATGAAAGATTTTGTATTTGGAAATCTTTATGCATTGGAACCGGAGCCTGCTTTGTTTTTCTATAATCCTAAAAGAGCTAATTATTTATTTGTCCGCCTGAAACCGGATGTCGATGCAGTAGAAGCAATAATACGGATACAGACTGTATTACGTTCCTTTACACCGTATCATGCGTTTGAGCCGACCTTTATGACCGAACGCTTTGATCGTATGTTTAGTGATGAACGCCTGATAGAGAAATTGTCGGCATTGTTTGCGGCTTTGGCCATTTTTATATCTTGTCTGGGACTGTTGGGATTGAGTGCTTTCTCTGCCGAGCAGCGAACCAAAGAGATCGGCGTACGTAAGGTATTAGGTGCTACTATAATCGATATTCTGTTCTTGTTAGGTAAAGCGTATACGGTACTTTTACTTATATCTTTTGCGGTAGGTATTCCGATCTCTTTATATGCAGCCAATCATTACCTGAAGGATTATGACTATCGGATTATGCTCGGTTGGGATATTTTTGCCGGAGTAGCCTTGTTTATCACGCTGATTGCCCTTCTGACGGTAAGTTTCCAGTCGCTGAAAGCTGCTATTGCCAATCCGGTAAAGTCAATAAAGACGGAGTGAGTGTGTATTCACTCTGTTTGCCTATGTTTTTGGACGAAATTTCCGCTTTTTTGCCTATGTTTTCAGTGTATTTTTTTGATATTTTGCCTATGTTTTTAGTTGTTATTGCTTTTAAAAACAGGTTGGGGAAAAGCGGGGCAAACGATCAAATTAGGTAATTTCGGAGATTCAAATTACAATTGGTAAGAAATAGTTGATCCTTTTAGGGGTATAACCATAATAAAAGGATAATATTGCAAAGTTTTTAGGGTTATAACCCTAAAAACTTTCAGTAAATATACTATATTTGTGGTTATATCCCTAAAACTATTTATATGATAAGTCGTGATTCGTATATAAAACAGATAGAACCATTTATAGACAAACCTTTTGTAAAGGTTATGACCGGTATTCGGCGAAGTGGTAAATCAGTCATTTTACGTTTGTTGAGAGATGAACTGATACGACGTGGAGTGGCTGATGATCATATTATTTATATGAATTTTGAAAGCTTTGAATGGATTGATATACATGATTCGAAAGCATTGTACACTTATATCCGTTCCTGTATAGAAGATAAGGATACTTATTATATCTTATTGGATGAGGTACAGGAGGTTGAAGAGTGGGAGAAAGCTGTAAATTCTTTTTTGGTTGACTTTAATTCTGATGTCTATGTAACGGGGTCTAATTCAAAAATGCTATCTTCTGAACTTGCGACTTATCTGACGGGACGTTATGTGAGTTTTCATATCATGACACTTTCTTTTAAGGAATATCTCTGGTTTCATGATCTCTCTTTAGATATGCAGGGATTGAATATTAAAGAAGAATTTGTTAAATATCTTCGTTCCGGAGGCTTTCCTGCTATCCATACGGCTGATTATACGTATGAAACTATCTATAAAATAGTATATGATATTTATTCCTCTGTGATTTTACGGGATACGGTTCAACGAAATAATATCCGGAATATAGAATTGCTGGAACGGATTGTCAAATTTGCATTTGATAATATAGGCAATAAGCTGAACGCCAAAAATATAGCCGACTATTTTAAAAGTCAACATCGGAAGGTCGATTTGAATACAGTTTATAATTATTTGAATGCGTTAGATAGTGCATTTATTATTCAGCGCGTACCGCGTTATGATGTAAAGGGGAAAGAGGTTTTACAGACCAATGAAAAGTATTTTGTCAGTGATTTGTCGCTTATTTATGCGGTAATGGGCTATAAAGACCGGATGATTGCCGGCATGTTGGAAAACCTGGTTTATCTTGAATTAAAACGTAGAGGGTATGACGTATACGTAGGTAAGCAAGATGATAAAGAAGTTGACTTTGTGGCGATTCTTCGGGATGAGAAAATATATGTACAGGTTACTTATCAATTATCTTCACCAGCTACTGTAGAACGCGAATTTGCTCCGTTGCTTGCTATTAATGATCATTATCCCAAATATGTAGTAAGTATGGATGATTTCTTTCAGGATAATATAGAAGGGGTGAAACATTGCTATATAGCTGATTTTTTACTGAGTGAAAGTCTCTGATAGCTCAAAATAACGTATATTTGTCTGACCTCAGAAGGTGGATTAAAACAAGCATGAATATGGAGAATGTAAAACGGATACCGTACGGTGTCTCCAACTTTGTGGAAGTGGTGGAGCAAAACCAGTATTATGTGGATAAGACGATGTATCTGCCTCTGTTGGAGGCGCAGCCGAATAGCTTGTTTTTTATTCGCCCGCGGCGTTTTGGAAAGAGTATCTTCTTGAGTATGCTTCGTGCCTATTACGATATATCACAGAGAGATAAGTTTGAGAAACGTTTCGGAAATCTATGGGTCGGCAGTCATCCGACCCCGTTGCAGGGAAGGTATCAGGTGCTTTTCTTTGATTTTTCGAAAGCCGTTGCCGGGGGAGGAACACTGGAAGAAAATTTTAACCGGTATTGCTGCAATGCCTTGGATGGCTTTATGCGTACTTATTCTAATTATTATTCCAAAGAGCTGCAGGATGAGTTCTTTAGCAGCGACTCGTCTGCCGATAAATTGGCGAAGATAGATATAGAGGCTAAGCGGCATGAATATCCTCTTTATCTGATCATTGATGAGTATGATAATTTTACGAATATCGTTTTAAATGAACAAGGGGAGCGGATCTACCATGATCTGACGCATGCCAGCGGTTTTTACCGGGATCATTTCAAGCTCTACAAAGGCATGTTCGAACGTATCTTCATGACGGGTGTCAGTCCGGTGACACTGGACGATTTGACAAGCGGGTTCAATATCGGCTGGAACATCAGCACGGATTTTCAGTTTAACAGGATGCTCGGTTTCAGCGAAGAAGACGTTCGGGAAATGTTGCGTTATTATAAGGAAGCCGGGCAGTTGGCTGCAGGAACGGATATAGAGAATATGATAACGGATATGAAGCCCTGGTATGACAACTATTGTTTTGCCGAAGAATGCCTGGATCGTGACCCGAAGATATTCAACTGCGATATGGTATTTTACTATCTGCGTAATTATATAAATTTGGGCCGTTCTCCGGAGCTAATGATCGATCCGAACACCCGTACGGACTACAACAAGCTGAAGAAGCTGATCCGTTTGGATCGTTTGGACGGTGACCGTAAGGGAGTTTTGCGAAAAATTACCGATGAAGGACAGATTGTAACGTCGTTGGTGACCACTTTCCCTGCGACTGAAATCACCAATCCGGAGATATTCCCCAGCCTGTTGTTTTATTACGGTATGCTGACGATAACAGGAACCCGCGGAACCCGTTTGGTCCTGGGAATCCCCAACAACAACGTGCGTAAACAGTACTACGAGTTTATGCTGGAAGAATATCAAAGCAACCATAATATCAACTTGAACCATTTGCAGGACTTGTATTACGATATGGCGTACGAGGGCCGTTGGCGTGAAACGTTTGAGTTCATCGCCCATGCCTATAAGGAAAACTCTTCTGTCCGCAGTGCAATCGAGGGCGAGCGCAACCTGCAAGGCTTCTTCACTGCCTACCTGAGCATAAACGGTTATTATCTGACTGCTCCGGAGATGGAACTGAATCACGGTTTCTGTGATCTGTTCCTTATGCCTGACCTGCAGCATTATGAAACGGCCCATAGTTATATCGTCGAACTGAAATACCTGTCCGCCAAAGATAGCGAAGCAAAAGCCGGGCAGCAATGGCAGGAAGCAGTGACACAGATTTGCGATTATGCCAAGGCTCCGCGTGTCAGCCGGTTGAAACAAGGTACGAAGTTACACTTGATCGTGATGCAGTTCCGGGGACATGAGCTGGTTCGGATGGAAGAGGTTTAAATTGTCATTTAGTAAACGAACCCCTATTATCCTTGCTTTGTATGTGAGCGGAGATAGTAGGGGTTTGTTGTATGCGCCTGACCCGGAGTTTAGCTATAACGGATTGGAAGCATTTCCTTCTTTATAATGATATTTGGTAAGACGAAAAAGAACTCATTGCAATGATCGATAAGTGAATGGCAGATAAAATATGAAATAGCTGCCTATCTGTCAGAAGAAAAATGATTGTCCGAAAAGAGATTTCAGCGGGTAGAAGGGGCGGTTTGGGTTTTTAGAGAGGACGTTTTTTCCAGTTTTGTCCCCTTTGGAGCGAGTGTTAAAAAAATCATTGCAATGATTTGGGGGAATTATTGTGATGAGTGACTGAAGTCATTGTGATGAGTAGAGAGAGCCATTGTGATAAATGGGACAAATCATTGTGATGAATCCGGAAAGGGGCTGCGAAAATGGATGGAAATGACTGTTTGTTTTTCCGGAAGGTGCAAAATTGACGGAACTGATGTTATTTAAAATAACTAAAATATGCGCTTTTTGAAAGTAAAATATCTGTATTGCTGTCTTTTGGGAATTTTCAGATTCTAACTTCCTCCACCTGGTAAATGTTATACCTTTACCTTTCAATAAAATGAGGGTTAAGTTATGAAAACGAAGGATTTTTATAAAAGAATGAGACTGCAGGAACAGGAGAAACGTACTGCAGGCAATGAGAGTACGGCTGACCTGTACCGGGCGGTCCGTAACCATTTCGAATGCTTCAATGGAAAACGGGAACTGTCGTTGAAGGAGGTGACCCCCGAAATGGTGTACCGTTTTATGGAATGGCTGCGTGAAAAGGGATTGCGGGTGAATAGCGTGAACAGCTATATGAGTAACCTGCGTGCGATGTACCACCGTGCCTGCCGGAACGAGGGAAAGAGACTTCGGGAATCTCCGTTTGCCGGACTCCGGCTGAGGCGTGAGGAGACCCCCAAACGGGCTGTGCCGGCCAAGGTAATCAAACAGATTGCTTCTCTCGATTTGAAAGCGGAGCCGAAGAAACAGTTGGCAGCCGACCTGGCTCTTTTCTCTTTTATGGCTTGCGGGATGCCTTTCGTGGATGTGGTACATCTAACGCGGGAGAACCTGATAGAAAACGGAAAAGTGCTGACATACAACCGACAGAAAACGGGCGTGTTGATCCAGATGGAAGTGACTCAGGGCATGCAGTTCCTCATTGACCGGTACAGCCGCCCGGGTGCACGGTATCTTTTTCCTGTCCTGCCGGAGAATGCAACGCACGAACAGTATAAATACTGCCTTGCCCGTCAAAACGGGTGTCTGGAAGAAGTCGGCAGGCTATTGAATTGGGACGGCAAACTGACTACCTACGCGTTCCGCCATGCCTGGGCTTCGGAAGCGTATCATATGCATGTGTCGATCAGCATCATCAGCCAGGCTTTGGGACATACCACCGAGAAGATGACGCATGACTACCTGCAGTATTTCAGTGCAAAAGAAGTGGGAAAGGCTGTTAAACAGGTCTCCGAAAAAGTGGGAGAGCTGGTCAGGGGAGTACCCTTATTTATGAAATAAGGGAGAATGCGTCTTTTCTGTCTGAATGACAGGGATTTAAGGCGTCTTAAACTAGTTGTTTAAAATCAAATGCCATGCAAACATAGACAGATTCTTGTTAATAAACAAGGCTTCTCCTGCATTTAATTAAAAAAAACATATCCGTTTAGTATAATTTTACATTTCTCCTGTTTTATTAGCCTATAATATGATTTTTCTAAGGTTTAGGCATAAAGGGGGGTGGGATTGTCATCTCGTTAGTGTCTGTTAGGAAAAAACTATAATTATTTCTCTCCCCAAAGACTTCCCAAAAGATCCCAATCCGGCATTTTATTCATTTCCCGATGTAAAAAACGCTCTTTTAGCAGAGGTTTTTTAGAAGGCTCTCCCTTATTTCATAAATAAGGGAACAAAATTGAACAAAAGTTGAATATCAAAAGTAGGGGTATATGTACAGTATGAAACGGCAAATTTGTAAAAAGAGGAAAGAAGTGGTAAGAGCGGTATCCGTACTGCTTCTGCTATCTGTGTTTTTCCCTCCGGTGCTGAAAGCCCAGACGACTACCTATACAAAAGCGGAATCCTTCTTATTCTCCTTTAAGGAAAGCAGTGATATGTTCCTGGCTGATTATGGCGATAATGCGTACCAGCTGGAACGGATGGGACAGCGGTTGCCTGTTTTCCGCAGCTGTTTGCTGGCGGGCAGCTGTCATCTGTTGGTCGTCTCGCATGTGGGAGCTTACGGCTATGAGGAGGACGGGGTGGTCAATGAAGCGTCGCTCCGTGCGAGCCGTATCCGTGCCTGCCTGAAGACCCGGCTGGATATCCCGTCCGAATGCGTTGCCTTTTATATCGACCGCAGCGGCAATTATCGCGACCGGGTGCATGTCTACCTGATAGAAACGCCGCTTCCGTGGTTTGCGAATATCGCTATCCATTATAGTGAAAGCCGATATCCGGTAGCTGTGAAGGCTGCTGTCGAAAAATACGGTGCCGTCCCTTATGTCGACCTGTACCGTCGTGGCGAAGCGGGCGGCTACGACCGGGTGGTGTACCGCATCGACGACCCGCTGTTCGACCGTTCGGAGCTGGAGGATTACCGGCTGGCTTCGGTAGTGGATACCCCGAAGAGGGGCAATACAACCATTACGACGCGTGAGACGCTGCGGGTGGTGAAAAAGGAGGGTAAACCGGAAACGGCGGTAACTGCCGCTGTTCGGGAACCCGCTCTCCCTCAGGCTACGGCCGTATCGCCGTTTTTTATGTCCGTCAAGACGAACCTGCTGCCCTGGTGCACGGTTGCCCCCTCCATTCAGCTGGGAACGGGAGACGTGAAGATGCAGACCGGTTCCTTTATGCCGAACGTGGAGCTGGAATGGTATTTTGCGGGTCGCTGGTCGGTGGCGGTGTCGGGTATGTATGCCGATTTTGCGTATAAGGACAAGACGCGCGACCGCTGGTCGGTGTCGGAGGTCTCGGTCGAGCCTCGTGTCTGGCCGTTGCGCCGTGACGAGTTTGCGTGGCTCAATGCCGGCCTGTTCGGTGAGTACGGCGATTTCGATGTTCGGGGCAGCGGGATCGATCCCGGCAAAGAGCTGTTGTACGGCAGGACCGGCCGTTTTTGGACGCTGGGGGCTTCGATAGGCTGCCTGATCCCTCTGGGAAAGGGGTTCTGCACCGAGGTGAGCGTCCGGATGGGGTACCGCTCGACATTCGACGGAAAGAAATACCGCTACGATCAGATAGACGACAAGAATTATCTGGAAACGCGCTTTTCATCCACCGGCTTTATGATTGGGGGGAAGGTGAGCCTGGTGTATCGGTTTCAGATTAATAATTAATAATGAATAATTAATAATTGGGAGATGAGAGAGGAGTGGATACGATATGGGGTGTTCCTGGTTTGCATGGTGATGGTGTGGGGGTGTGCCTTTCATGCGCCTGAGGAAGACTGGGAGAAGAACGGGAAGGTGCGGCTCCTGCTGCGCAGGCAAAATACGGACTGTCCGGCAGGTATGACGTGGTATTTCTATCGGGAGGGGACGGTGAGTCCGTTAATCCGTACGGGTGACGCTTCGGGATACGAGGGCACGCTACCTGCAGGGAATTACCGGGTGGCTGTCTGCAATACGGGCAGCACGGGTGTCACGCTTGAAATGGATAAGGGTTATGAAGAAGCTTGCGGAAGGGCACAACCACTCTCTTCGCTGAAATCGGCATCCATGCATATCGCCCGTCCCGGCAATCTGTACGGTACAGGCAAAGATATGATCGAAGTAGACGGCAGTGAAACCGTTGCGGATGAACTATCTCCGGTTAGCTTGGTCAAGACATTGGAAATGAATATAAAGGTCACAGGAGGAGATAAGGATGATGTCGTTCCGGCGGTCTTGTCGGGAAGATTGACCGGCGTTTCGTCGCGGGTACATATCCCTTCCGGCAAGCCGCTGTTCGATACGCCTGCCTTTATGACGTTCGAGCCGGAAGAGGTCAGTCCGGGAGTGTATACCTCTTCGCTGAGCCTGTTCGGATTGTCTTCGGGAGAGGAGGGCGAAGAACCCGTCGACTTAAGCCTTACGATGACACTGGCGGACGGAAAGGAAATCACTTCATCGACGGATATAACGGAAGAGGTGAAAGATGCATTCACTGCAAGTATCACGACGCATGTGATACTCGACCTGGTTGTCCGCTACGATGCGATAAGCGGTCTGACAATCACGCTGACCGACTGGAAACCGGGTCATGAAGGTTCGGGGGTAGTCGATCCCTGAAACGAAAAGAAAAAGATAACAATAGTAACAATAAAACACTAGTATAATATGAAAACAGTAAAATTATTAATCATGAACGTATTGGCGGCTGCCTGCCTGGGCGGCTGCACGAACACGGAAGAGCCGGTGACGGACGGTAGGGCGGAAACAATAGAGGCGACTGCCGGAATAGCGGAGACAACCCGCGCGGTGATAGCCGGCGGTTATACGAACAGTCTGGAAGTATCGTTTGCCCGCATGGATAATCCGGAAACGGCTGTCGGATGGAACAGCCCGTCTATCAATGCAGTCCGTAAAGGTGGTGGAGGCACTACGGTCCTCACCTTCGATCCGGAGCAAAGCTATCTGCCGGATAACAAAACAACTGCCCTGATCGGCTATTATCCCCGTGAGTCGTTGAATGACGGAACTACTGACCCGGTGAGTGTCACTTACACTATCACCGGTGATGAGGATATCATGGCGACAGGAGTACAGACCGGTTCTTTGACGGATAAGTTCGAAACTTTCATTTTCAAGCACCTGCTTACCCAACTACAGTTCAAATGTACGGGTTCTGCCGGTGCGATCGCAAAATGGACGGCGGTTACTTCCATCAAAGTAAAGAACGTATCTACGGGATTGAAACTATCGCTCGATAAAACCGAGGGTGCTCAACTGACGGCAACTGGAACAGCCAACCAAACGCTGACTGTAAAAAACTGTCCGTCTGAAGTTTCGCTTCCCGATGCCGAAAACCCATCGACCGGCTATCTGTTGTTTTACCCGACGGTCAATTGGGGAACGGAGGATTTACCAATCAGTTTGGAGGTCGTGGCAACTTACGACGAAAGTCCTAAAACCCTGACAGTGCCTGTCAACAATATAGAGGGAGGCGTGAAGCCCGGTCAGTCCCATCTTATCACGCTTACTTTTACCGAAGACGGCAAAATCGCGGTAAACACCGGCATCGCCGAGTGGCAACCGGGTAACGGCGGAAGTTCAATAGTTGCCCCTTTCTGATCGTATCAGGAAGGTTCACATTTAGAAAAAGGTGAACCTAAATAACAGACCTTGTAGGGGCGGGTTCCAAACCCGCCCAATATCGACAGGATATAATCATTGTCACAAAGGGCAGGTTTGGAACCTGCCCCTACGGTCGAATCTGCCTGTTCCATTATGACGGCGCCTGTAAGGGCGGTTCGCGAACCGCCCCTACCAACGACGCAACATTCACATCTGACAAACATTGAGCTCTCCCCCTCTCTTTCTATTGCTTTCTCCTACCCAACAGGAATCCCAGCAAATCCATTATAAACTGAAGTATTCCTCTCACCTTGTTACTGTTTCCATTCTCGCTCATACACTTTCTTGATTATTAAGATTATACACTATGGGGACCAGCGACCGTGCAATACGTTCCAGCATATTGCAATACGCTTCGCGGTTATCCCCGTTTACTTCACTGATATACCGGCTGTAAGCAATCTCACGGGCATAAGCTGCCGGATAATGGCTCACGGCAGCCGCCTGTTTGTAGACCGTCGTTATCAGGCGGGCAAAATCGAGGAAGCTGTTTTCAGGACGGTCATACCGGCGGAACAACAGGCCGTCCGGCTTATCCGGAACTGTCTTGCCGCCATGCCAGTAGGCATTCGCCACACCGTAGCCCGTCAGCCCGAAAAAGTTATTGTAGAGGGTAGCCAGGGTGCTCTCGCCCCAGCCGGATTCGATGGCAGACTGCGCCAGGATAACCACCGGGTTCAGTCCGTACAACTCACCCGCCACACGTGCGGCGGGGAGGTACTTGCGGGTAAACGACTCTTTATCCATATACACAGGGGGGTAAGGATATTATTCGATTACCGGACGGTCGTCTTCGCCACTGCCGCCACCTGTGTCCGTTTTCGGCTCATCCAATTTGAAACGCTCGCCTTTGGCTGTCGCGATCAGGTTGCGCAACTTCTCGCCGGGACGGAAACGAAGACGTGCACGATACAACATAGATGAAGAGAAATCATCGACCGTGACACTTCCGGAGCTGGTCTGCACTAACTGGAAGGTTCCGAACTCACCGCACTGAACCACTTCACCACGTGCCAGGAACAACAGGAGAAATTCGATCAAACGGTCGATCACCACCTTCACATCACCACTCGAAGCCGTGGAACTCTGTGCCACCAGGGCACACAACTCTGCGAAGGTACACGTCCCCGTCGCACGGGTCTGCGCATAGAAAAGTTTCTCTTTCCCTTCCTCTACATTCTTACTGAGGTTCTTCCTGAGAACCAAATGATACTGAAATGCCATAATCCAATTATTTTTAGTTGATTATTAATGATATATCAAAGATACAACAGCCATGAGGGGCCCTTGAAGCCGTAGGTGACGGTACGTTACGAAGCGACAGTTTTTTTCGCAAAAAATATCAAAAAGATCATCTTCGAGAAGAAATAATTCATACATTTGTAAACTAACAATAATCATTAATTAGAAATAACTATGAAAAGAAAAAATGCAGACTATAAACAACCGGAAAATAGTTCTTCTACCCTGCAGGAACCTGTCGTTAACTATCATCCCAATCATAATAAAATCGACAATCAGCATTTTGCATTCATTTCAGAAGACGAACTGAGCACTAATTGCATGCCGCTAGCCGAATCAAAAAGGCTTTTATTGGAAAGAGTACACAAAGATTTCCATAAATAATGGACGTTTACATAGACAAGTCAGTCCATTCAAAAATCATCCGTTTTTATGAGGCTGCTATGAGAAATCATATAACCTTAGATGAAAACACCATCAACCGTAAAATAGACAGAGTTTACGAAGCACTGGAAAAATTAGGTGATTATGCTTACATCTATTCATTGGCCAGATTGAATCAAGAATGGAAAAACAAAGGATATCGAGAGTATATATTTGAAAATCTTCATTTCGCCTACCAAATATACGAACGAAAAGATGGGACAAGAATTGTGAGAGTTCATGATATTTGTCACAGTTTATTGTATAAATAAAAAATGAAAAGTGATAAGAAAACTCACCTCAAATATTTGTTTTACTCATTGATTTTCCGTACCTTAGAAAAATAAAACCAATCTTCTCATGGAACAAACGACCTTCACGATACGAGCCTACGGGATAGGCGAACTTGCCGAGCTTTACAGCCCCCATCTCAGCCGTAGGGCAGCGACCCTGCAACTTTGGCGGTGGATCAACTTTCATGGTGTACTGAAAGCCAAACTGCTTGAGCTGGGCTATCATCCCGGAGTCAGGAGCTTCACGCCAAGACAGGTGGAGTGTATCGTCCTGCATTTGGGAGAACCCTGAACGGTAACTGTTTTTCCGTGGCTGCCGCAGCTATTTGAAACCGCTGCTGCAACCACTCAAAACAGTTGCAGCAGCCACCGGAAACGACTGCAACAGCCACACAAAGTGGCTCGGGCAGCCACGGAAAAGAAATATATATCAAAAAGACAGGGCAGCGATGAAAAAGGCAGGATAAGGCAGCCTAAAAGCCCTCTCCGGAAACCTTTTCCGACCCGTTCCTTTTGTTCCTTGCGGTTTCGGGAGAGAGGGAACAAAAGGAACAGGCTAAAAAAGTTTCGGAAAACATCTTTTGCCTGCCCCATCCTACCCCCGGCTTTCAGAATGGTAGTTTCGGATCGGTCTGATCGTCTCCTATATCTTTCTCTTTATCTGTGTCTTCCGGATTTTCCGACGGATCGTAACCGAACCCTTTACGTCGGGCCTCCACCTGTTCGGAAGTCAGCTCGATTACCCTGTAAAGTTGCTTGCCATGCTTCTTCACCCACTCGAAACCTTCTCTTTTTAACATTTTTCCCATGATATTTATACCGGAAGCAGTCACCGGAAAACGTGTCCGCTCGGCAATACGGGTGACCAGTTCGCTACAGGAGAGCAACAACGGCATCTCGAAGCGTACCGGCTTACGGTAATAGGTATAAAGCAGCTCCAGCTCCGGGCTGACCAGCTGGAAAGGTTCGTTGTTACTGTTGATCTCCGCAATATCCGCATTGGCAAACCAAAAACAGAAACCTTCGCGAAACAAAGCCAGCGCCTGCGCATAAACGGCGGTATGGTCGACCGGCAGGGTATAGTCGATGCGCGTGGCCTCGAAACAGAGGAAACGGCGCGATCCGGTGCGGTCGGTCAGCACCTCGCTGTCGTTGACAGTAGCGGCAAAGGAGGCACGACGCACATAGGTCTCGGCATTACGGGCATAGGGACGACGTTCGTACACACTGTTTTTCGTGATCAACGCCTTCAACTGGTTCAGCTCCGTGCGGCTCTGCCCCGACAGCTCGTCGAGGATGATCAGGAAACAGTCGCTCATCATCAACGACGAATCCTTGGCCGTCGGGTCGAGGTTGCCCGAATAGACATACTGCCGCAACCGGGGAGGCACCAGGTTACGCAGCCAGGTGGTCTTGCCCAACCCCTGTGCACCGCTCACCATCAAAACCGTATGATTCTCCAACCGCTCGTCGCAGGCACAGGCAACGAGGGCAACCAGCCATTTTCGCAGGCATTTCTCCCAATACGCCGGGCGGGTCGTGCAGACAGTAGCCGCCAATGCCCCGATCGGATCGGTCTGTCTGTCCCAGGCAGGCAACTGATCGAAATAAGAACAGAACGGATCATACTCCGGACTGAAATCGGAATGGATCACCGACCGCAGCTCGGAGACACTGCACAATACGCCCTCTTTCTGCAAGGCACACCAGACGGAGTTTTCCCAATAGTCGTTGACCGGCGTAAACGACTCATCCGTACCCTTCGGTCTACACTCCACCAGACGGCGCACCACATTGCGACGCAGATCATAATGGGCGGACAAATGCTCCTGTATCTGCACCACATAACTCGCTCCTCTCCTACCGGTCTGCAAAAAAGCGGTGGCATGCTGTTCATCGTGCGCATAGGCGCTGTCGATAACCGCTGCACGTTCATCCGCCGGGAGATCGGCAAAAGCTTTCGCGGCATAATTCACCACATCGGCCCGGTTAATGCCCAGGCGGTTGCAATGGCTGGCAAAAAGATGGACATAATTGTTACGGTTGCCTTTGTCGTAGGCATACTTACGGGTGGTCTTCTTGCGGGCAGAAGCGAGCAGGCGCGACGCTTTCGGATCGACCGGCGGTTCAATGAGGCCGATCCCTTCCGGCTCGCCGCTTTCACCTTTCAGCCACGCTTCGAAACAGGGAGAGATATACAACGTCGGATCGTACGACAACAGGCACAGACGCCCGATGTCGCTCCCCGACGCATCCGCCCCGATACCCAGCAGGTTTTCATACCAATCCTTCACCAGGGTGTAGACCGCCTTATGGTTCTTCAGGCTGCGCTCCATGCGGACAGCCGGATAAGCGATGATCTTGATTCCGTGTCCGCGCGGACTGATCCAGCAGGCCACCGTATAGACAGCCTGGCGTGCCGTTTCCAGCAAGCGGGCAAGGTCTTCTTTCTTCAATTCATCGAAATCGAGAATCACCAGCGGGTTGTAAGCAGTGATACACTTAGCCAGTCGCTGCCCCGCGTAGGTAGCCGAGAGGGTGACGGCAGGCAGCTCTTTCTTCAGTGTCTCGGCAGCGTCGGGGTTGCCCTTATCCATATACACACGGATTTGGTTGACTTTGGTGGCATACTTCCCGCTACGGATATCCTGCAGGACATCAATCAGGTTTACATCTCCTTCATTGCGCTTGAACCGGGCAAACTGTGTTACTTTCAGCATAATAAATTGTATTAAAGAGGTTGATTAACAAATGCTCAATGTAAGAAGTAAAAAGAAGGCCGCCTATTGTTTTACACTATTTTAGGGAAACAATAGGCGGCTTGAAAAATAAGGAATTAATAACCTAAGTGTGAACGACTTTCACGGTGTTCATCCATATAATTCCGTACCAGATTTTCGAGTGATCCGAGTGTCAGCGGTTCTTTCTTCGAATCATAGCATATCTGAAAGACGGAATAAAGCGAGCGGAGGAAAGCTTTCACGGCATGTTTGTCGTTGACAGTCCATTTCCCGCTCATCAGCAAGGGGCCGATCAGCTCGACGAACTCAGTGCCGGTTCCATTGAAAACGATCGTTTCTTCCACGACCATATCTTCGTTCCACATAGCGTTTTTCAAAAGCCGACACATATAGTTGTCGCTTTTCTTCACTTCATTCAATACGCTTTCCAGTTGTTCGCACTGGTTTCTGAAATCTTGTGCCGCGTTTGTCAGTTGTGCGGCGTCCAGTTTTTTTTCATATTTGTTTGTTTTATAAGAATTGAATGTTACTTTTCTCTTGGAAGAAAAGTAACCAAAAGTTCAAGGCTGCACCGGCTTCGCTGCTACGGTGAAAGACTACGCTGTCGTCTGCGAACTCGCTTCGCTCAAACAGCGCAGCCTTGATCTTTTGGCTACTTTTGGATCAAGCCAAAAGTAGGTTCAAAACCTTCTAATAATTATTCTTACACCTCTCTTATAAAATACTTCGCCAGGAACTCCCAGTTCCCATGAATAATCTCTTTTCCGCGTTCCGGGCTGTACAGGCTCTTCGTCTGTGCATCTGACAGCATACCACGTTCTTCTAGGGCTTTCAGCAAGTCCATGCTACAATGTTTGACGATGAAGAAAGCAAGTGCCTGTTCGGATGCCTTTTTCTCATTGTAAAAAGGATTCTGTTCGTCTTTGATGTATTCGATACCGTCCACAATTAATTGCAGGCCCTCTTTGGGAGACGCATATACGGCAAACTTGTCGAATTCGATGCAGTTTGCCAACGGAGTATATTCGCTTTCTTCCAGTTTCAACTGCTGAGAGGCGAAATCGATGAACTCCTGCTTGCTCTTCATGTAGAATAACAACTTACCGTCGGCAACTGCGGTGAATTTGTCGTAGGCAGCCTTGTTGCTTTCTTCCCTTTCCTTGATGGCCGGGTCGATGAAGTTTTCTGCTCGCTCTGCCTGTTCAGCGAAGAAAGCGTGATTCGGGTGCGTTTCCGGCAGTATGAGCGACAGCCATTTGGGGGAGGTATACGCCAGAAATGCCGTACGGTCGATATGGGCCAGCGAATTATGGATCGTCATAATCGCCTCCGTATTCTCCTTATTGCCCGGGTTCTGACGCCAGAACTCCTTGATCGTTTCGCTCAGGTTATATTTCGTGTCCGTGAATAAATACGAATCGTAATGGAACCAGTGCAATAATATTTCATATTCTTCCGCTGTCTCATAGGACGTTTCCGAGGCGAATAAAGCCTGCATCTTACTGTTTTCCGGAGCGGTAGTCCACTCCTGGCAGAATAGCTGGTAGATCAGGCGGCCTGTCTCTTCGTTCGCCGGGTTATCCGGGTTGACGAAAGTTCCTTTCTTGGCTCCGTGATACTGCTGGGTGTAGTGCCAGAGTAGGAAACGGATATCTTCGAGGTTAGCTTCGTCATCGTAATAATGGTCACTGACGGTATAGAAAGGGAGATAGTTGCCTGTCTGTTTCTTATATTCCGTGATGAAAGAATGCCATATGTTGAGGCCGGAGATTACATCCTCGAAATAAGCCGCCATACGCATACTGATCTGGATAACATCTTCTTTGTCGAACGAGTTTGCCAGATCGGTATGTAACATTATATCGTGTATCTGATTGGCGATACGGGTATAATAAAGGTCGGTTGGTCCGGATTGTTTATATGGATGCAGTTGCAGCCAGTCTTTTGGGAAAATCTTTGTGTTCTTCATCTTATAATCGTCATTTACGCTTTTGATTAATAAAGATGCAAATGTAGTAAATTTATTTGTCAACAAATCGTAACACTCGTTACCGTATTGTCATCCCTTCTAAATTTAACTGAAATATTTCGCCTCTACTTTTGCGGCAAATAAATGTAACAACAAGTAAAAGAATGAGAAATAAGCGTGAAAAGAGAGGGCTGTTGATGCTGGTCCTCCTGCTGTTCGGAAGTTTTCTTGCGCTGACGGCCCAGGCACAGACAGGCGTTATCTGCGGGACTGTGACAGATGCTAAATTCAAGGAACCGCTCATCGGTGCCACTGTTTCTATCGAAGGAACGACAATGGGAGCCATAACGGATATGGACGGGAATTTCCGTCTGGAAAATATCCAACCCGGCAAATATGCACTTATTGCCTCTTATGTCTCTTATCAGGCAAAAACGATAAAAGATATTTCGGTCGTTGCCCGTCAGGAGACTGTTGTGAGAATAGAACTTTCGGAGGCCGATTTGCAACTGGAGGGTGTCACGGTGGTCGGGCGCAAGAATATGGAGAGCGAGAATGTCTTGTTGCTCGAACGGAAAACGGCTTCTGTCTCGGTCGAGAATATGGGGGCCAAGGAGATGACCATAAAAGGTATATCCAATGTGGCAGACGGGGTGAAGAAGCTGACCGGTATATCTATGGTTGGTACAGGACAACTTTTCGTGCGAGGCTTGGGCGATAGGTATAGCCTGACTACGATGAACGGATTGGTTGTTGCTTCGCCCAATCCGGACAATAAACTGATACCGCTCGATCTCTTTCCTGCTTCTGCCGTGAAAAACATTACGGTAAGCAAGGTCTATCAGGCATCTGCCTTTGGCGATTATGCAGGAGCTCATATCGATGTGGGTACCAAGGAAAATACAGGTAACGACTTTTTTACTGTTTCATTTTCTGCCGGTGGACGCACAAATGCGTTTTTGGGAGATTTCTATACATCCGACAAAAACCGGGGGATAGGCGTTAAAAACCTTTCTTCATCTATAAAAGATATGACCGGAAAGGAGTTTGGTTCTTTTGTGAAGAAGAACGATCCGTTTGGCACAAGCTTTAATATCAGGAATAAAACAACCCTTCCGGACATGAATGTCGGCTTGGGATTTGGTAAATCATGGGAGTGGGGAAGCGGCAAGTTGAGCTTGCTTGGTTCAGGAGGTTTTAAGACAGACTCGGAGATACAGAAAGATTCGTATGAGGCCGTATTGACGGCACAGGGAGAAAAGAAAAGTGCTTTTCACTCGGACGACTATAATTTTCAGACACAGGCAAACGGTCTGTTGAGTTTGGGCTACCAGTTCGAAAATGCAGATATGATCAACTATTCGCTGCTGTATAGTCGTATGACGGAGGATATATACAAACACCGTTGGGGAGACACCTACGACTTTACCAACTTGGAGGGCAGCAACAGCATATACCATGTATATACATTGATGAACCATCAACTGGCAGGAACTCATTCATTGGGTAAAAAGTGGAAGCTGAATTGGAAAGGAGCTTACGGTATCACATCGAGTGACGAGCCTGATCGTCGGCAATTGATGTTCCGTCGTTCCGATAACGGCGAACTGCGTTTGTTCACGAACGACAAGAATGCGTCATCGCGTTTCTTCGGCGAGTTGGATGAGAAGGTTGGAACAGGCGATTTGCACTTGACGTACAACTTAGACGATAAGAACTTGATTCGCTTCGGAGGAGCCTATCTGAATAAGAAGCGAGATTACTATTCCACATTCTTCTTTTATGATTTCAGTCGTATGCCCTCTTCGGTGGTGATCGACAATGTGTATGAGGCAGACAAGTATGTCAATGCCGACAACTTCGCCAATGGGTATTATGCGATTAGTAAAAGCTCTGAACCGAAGTACAGCTATAACGCCAAAAGCGAGATAACAGCCGTTTTTGCCGAAAGCGATTTTTATCCGTTGGGCGATCGCTTGCTGGTCAATGCAGGCTTGCGTTTCGAACATGCTCGCCAGACTGTCGACTATTGGACTGACGGGGGGGCCGGCAAAGTCTCAGAACTTGAAACCAATGATTTCTTGCCAGCATTGAATCTGAAGTATAACCTGACGGATGAACAGGCGGTTCGTGCCTCTTTCTCTCGCACGGTGACACGTCCTCAATTTATCGAAATGGCACCGTTCGATTATCAAGAATCATTTGGAGGTGCTTCCGTACGTGGTAACGAAGAGTTGAAGAACGGCTACGATTTCAATGTCGACCTGCGTTATGAGTATATCACAGGAAGTGGAGATATGTTTTCTGTAGGTGGTTATTACAAATATCTCGACTCTCCGATTGAACGCGTTCAGAAGATTTCCGGCGGATACATCTTCCATACATTCATGAATGCGACCAAAGGACATGCAGCCGGTCTGGAAGCGGAAATCCGGAAAGCTCTGACACCAGCTTGGCGTTTCGGTGTAAATGCTGCCTATATGTTTACCCGTGTGAAATTGCCGGAAGACGGTGTGTACACAGATAAAGAGCGGGCTTTGCAAGGGGCGTCACCTTTCTTGGGCAATGCGGATGTTACATTTACGCCCCAGCTGGGTGGTAAACGCAATCTGAGCTTGGTGTTGCTCTACAACCTGCAAGGTCCTCGTATCTATACGGTCGGTATCAACAAGCTCGGAAATGTGAAAGAACAAACTCGCCATACACTTGATTTCAATGCCCGTTATGCCTTAAACGATCATTGGGAACTGAAATTGCAGGCAAAGAACCTGTTGAATTCGACGATCCGTTTCAAACAAGAAGTGACGGATACGGGTAAAGAAGAGGAAGTGGAACGTTATAAAACAAATACTAAAGTAGAAGTAGGTGTTACATATAAGTTTTAATCATATTAGAATATATTTCATAATTAAATTACATGTCTTATGAAAAAGAATTATTGGAATCTTTGTGCAATGGCATTGAGTGCCGCTTTATTGATCTCATCTTGTGGTGATGATAATAATGGAGAAAAAGTACCTGAAGGTGGTGAAGACGATTTTCTGTTAACCGGTTCATTGGCAGAAAATAAAACACTGAAAGGTGGTACGACCTATAAACTGAGTGGTGATTATACTGTAAAAGCTGGTGCAACGCTGATTATTGAAGCAGGCGCTAAGATCGAAGCTGTAGACGATGATGTAGTCGATTATATTTTAATCGAACAGGGGGCTAAAATCGACGCACAAGGAACAAGTGACAATCCGATTATTATGACTTCGGAAAAGAAAGAACCGGGAGCATGGGGTGGTATCCATATCTGTGGTAAGGCCCGGATCAATGCCGAAGGGGGTGCCGGTACTTCTGAAATCGGCGATGCCTCTTATGGTGGAACAGATGATGCCGACAATTCCGGAACATTGCGTTATATCCGTGTGGAATATGCCGGGTATAAGTTCAATGCTGACAAAGAGGCCAACGGCTTTACTTTCTATGGAGTAGGTAACGGAACTAAACTGGAATATCTGCAGGCCTATGCTGGTACTGACGATGGTTTCGAATGGTTTGGTGGCTCAGTGAATGCCAAATACCTGGTTTCTACAAACAATAGCGACGATTCGTTCGACTGGACGGAAGGCTGGACAGGGAAAGGACAGTTCTTTATCGCTTATCAGGAAGAACAAACTACACTCGGATATGACTGCGATGCGCTGATCGAAGCAGACAATAATGGAGACAACGCTACACTGACACCTGTTTCTTGCCCGGTTTTAGCGAACCTGACACTGGTAGGAAATAATTCGGAAGAAGGAAAACGCGGTATCCGTTTGCGTGCCGGAACGTATGCTAAAATATACAATACGTTGGTAAAGGGAAAACCTAATTGTTTGACAACAGAAACAGCAGAAACAGAAACATCGTTAGTAAATGGGAATTCGATATTATCCAACGTATGGATTGCATCCGCATTCTCAGGAAAAGAAGGTATTTATACCGCAGAAATGTTTGCAAAAGACGATGTGAATAAAGAAAACCAGGAAATAACCCTGACCGATGGTTATATCGGAACGATAGAGGGGGGAGATGACATGCCGGCTGTCGATGGTTTCTTTGTGGCCGCTCCTTATAAAGGTGCTATTTCTAACGACAACAATTGGACTGCCGGTTGGACAAAATAAGTAAGTTTATTCGAATGATAAGGAAATTATTAGCGACTGCAACAATCATAACCGGTTCTGCCCTGGCTATTCAGGCGCAGGACCTGGTGCTTAGCGAAGGACAATATTATACGGACGAAACGCAGACGACACCTTACACCGGCCGCTATACGGAATTTTACGACGACGGTATGCTGAAGATGGAGTTGTATCTGAAGGACGGCCGCCCGGAAGGTACCTATGTTATCTATTATCCGGACGGAAAGATTGCCGAGGTCCGCTCATACTATCATGGCATCTTCCACGGGGAATGGCGAACATACAATGAGGCCGGTCAGTTGGTAGGCCTGGCTTCCTATAAAGATGGTGAGAAGGATGGCCCCTGGCGTATCTGGAACGACAAAGGTATCATGCGTTTCGAAATGTTTTATACGCGTGGCAAGAAAAGCGGCGTTTGGCGAACCTGGGATGAAGAGGGGAAGTTGCTGACGGAAGAGAAGCAATAATTTATATATCAATCACGGCGTCACCTTTCAAAATACAGAATGTATGCATTGATATTCTTGCTATGGAAGGGTGACGCCGTTTTTATAGCTGGCGTCACCAGTTTATGGTTTGAATATCAGTGTTTAGATGTAAAAAAGACAGGTGGTGATTCCGATAAAACAAAACATTTATCAGTGAGCGGATAATAGGTGAGTGGCTTGCCTTTGTTAAAGCGATGTCTTGCCTTTCTCAGGTTGCTGTCTTGCCTTACCCAAATGGCTGCCTACTCATTCTCAAATGGCTGCTTACCCATTGTCAGACTACTGCCTATCTTTTTCTAAAAAGCTGCCTACCTTTTTTGCAAAGGCTGCCGGACAATTATTTAAAATACCTATGTTTTGAATAAGAGAAGGGGCATGTTATAGCCCCAAATGGGAAAACTATAACATGCCCCTTGATTATGTTGAGCGAGCAATCGCTTAGCGCACCATCACCTTTTCGGTCTTGACTGCATCGGCATTGCCTTCGGCGCGGACGATGTAGATACCTTTCGGCAGATTGAAGGTGTGTTGTGTCGTATTGATATTCATCTCCTTGATCTGCGTGCCGTTTAGCGAGTAGACCTTGATGTTGCGGACTTCCTCGGTAGAGGAGACAATCACTTTACCGTTTTTGACAGAGTAGATAGCAATTGCGTTCGTATCGATGCTTCCGGTGGCAGAGCTACGCAGATAGTAGCGTCCGTGGCTTTCGCCGGAGAGGTCTAGCGTATAGCTGTCGCTTTCCAGCAGGGTGCTGCTACGGGTGTAGCTGTCGTAGAGGTAGAGCGGTTCGGCCAGTTGGGAGATGCCTTCGATGGTGAGGCTCACGTCTCCCTTGCGGCTGTTGTAGACACCTACCGGGATATTGTCGATGCTGCGCAGGGCGTTCACCTGTGTGGCGCGATTGCCGGCAACGGAGTAGGCTACCGGTGCATCCAGTTCGGAGTCGAGCAATACCACGGCATCCTCCTGTGGCTGATAGGTGTTGTCGGCATTGTCACGTAGGGTGATTACCGAGCGACCTTTCTGTCCATCCCGTTCGGCGGTCAGCGTGAGCACGGGGGCGGTGGCGGAGTGGGAGCGGGTAGGGGTAGTTTTGGCTGGTTTGGACACTGTCATACTTGCGTTGAAGGTTACTTTTAATTCGCTGGTTGTTCCCTCCTCTGCTTTTGTGTTCTCTCCGGGTTTTACATAATCCTTGCGTTCTACAAAGAAAGCAGTCATAGGAGGAATTGAACCTGTAGTTGCTTCGTTATCCCAATCAACATCCGGAGTACCGACATTTACAACGTTAGCTGTTGTTGCTCCATCTTTTATTGTCCAGTATTTGTTAGCTAGAACGTTTTCGTTTGCTTGTAAGAACTTTGCCATATCCAAATAAGCCATATATGGATTACCAACTAAGAAATGGTCGTTATCGTTATATATACCTACTTCTTCACTTGTAAGATCTAATGTATAGCTACCATCTGTTGTGTTCAATGCTACCAACTTACCAGGATTAGTTCGGGTGATATCTGATAAATTATTTGCTCTTGTCGGAGCGTTTTCATATTGATATTGTGTATCAGCTTTCGGAAGACGAACAATTGCTGTTCCCTTCTCAGTTCCATCAGCCGGCACATCTTCTACACTCAGATAGAACCCTTTTCCAGGATTGTAAGGAACAGTAACATCGTTGTATTCGATGCTCCAGTTGGATTTAACGGCTTCTACATTTTCTACGCTGCTACCATCAGTTGTTGTTGCGTAACTGATTGCCTGATTCCATGCTTTTTGATAGAAAGCAGGTTGCCAACGGCTATATCCATTGTCTTTATCATATGTAATTGGTTCAAATGCCACTGTCTCCTGCTTACCATTGTTACTTGGCGCATAGATATCACCAGCATAGACACTTTGCAATGGGGAAGTCATCCAACGTTTTTCATCGTTTTTGATGGCAAACTCTACCCATGCTTTACCATACGTCAAAAGATGCTGGTTCATCAAGGTTGCTTCCGGTTTGAAGTAGATTTCGCTCACATTATTAATATAGTAAGGAGAAATCGTACCTTGGGCATCTGCTACTGCCATGTCATATTGAATGTTCTCCGTAGCTTTAGTTGATTCTAAGTTTGTCAATGTTCCTTCTTGTGTAGGAGTCAATACCAACTTCTTATTATTTCCATCCTTATTCGGATCAATCGTAACCTTTGTGAAATACAACGGGGCAAAAGCATTTGTTATCGGATCATTACCGTTGGCATCCTTATCTGTTTTATTACCTTTGTGTAATTCCTTTTCAGTAGATTGATTCCAGTTCTTATCGTTATACCAAGCATCATTTATAGCACCTTCCCATGTCAGGTATTCGGGGACGATTTTGATAAGAAGCTCGGCGTAACCTCCGCATGAGCCTTCTATTCGATCATTAGAATCTGCATTATCCTCGTTATATACTCCTACCGGTATAAGTAAACGATAAGTTTCACCTTCTTTGAAATGATTGCGAACTCCATCATTGAACATGATAGACAATTTACCTCCATCTGTTTTAGTAGCGTTGAGTTTCGTTACTTTTCCTACGTGTGTGTACTTCGTTTCAGATATTTCATCTTCCAGATAGACAAAATCAAGTGTTGCTAAATCTCCCGAATATGGCAAACCCAAATACAAACCTTCGCTATCATCCTGACCATCTCCATCTTCATCAATACCAAAAACAATATTCTTTTGAATAGGTACATCCTGCAAAGTCACACTTGTGTTTTCTATAGTATTAATATGTTCTAACCCTAATCGTAAAGGGACATCGGTAATAGTATAAACCACATTTGGGAATCCGACAGACAATTCCGGCGAGTCGTTTACCTTCAACTCTTTCCATATAGGTTTCGTACAGAACCTATAAGTTTTACCTTCCTCAGCTCCTTCAACGGTTCCGTCTGTATCTGTAAAATCTGGCACGTATGCCAATGCCATTACCGATCTGGGCCAACGTATTTGAGAAAACTCCATTCCATTTCCTACTATAAGTTGAGATGGATTTTCCGTATCCCCTAATAACTTGATAAGCAATTCAACATCACTACGAGTATCTTCATTCTTATATAAATCACTATCAAGAATATCATCCTTGGTAAAATATAATGTCCGCTTATCTTTACCTTCAACTATACCTGTTCTTGTATCCCGGAATGCACGGATTAAAGTCTGTAAATCATTTCCGAAATTATGCGATACCTTTCTGCTTACCTCGTCATAGGCATCCTCATCTCCAATGAACCAATCGAATGTATACATTTTATCCGAAAAGGCCTCTTCAAATTTAACGAGATTATCCAATATGTTTCCATTCTCATCAAATTCTTCAACTAATAATTCTGCCTTGATAGAGGTTATATAACCTTCACAACCGGCTCCATCATGAATCATGTCTGTGTTGAGAGCTAAGTCGAAGGAGGGTTGTACGGTGAAAGGAGAATGTAAAAGGCAAGGTTCCCCAAACTGCACAACGCTACCATCGTTGCTATGCCCATGCACCTGTTCCGCGTTAAAGACTACCACATGATATTTGCCGGAAGCATATGTATGCTTCCCGTTCTCATCCGTATCTATTATCTCATTCTTAAATTTCAGATCCGTGTTTGCAACATCTATTACGCCTAAACTCAGTATATTCTCTTTTTCATCCTCTTGCCACGGGCAATGGATACGGGGAATTTTCAAGAAGTTGTAGATTCGTATTAAATATTCTTCGTATTGATTACGTAACGTCTCATCATATTGAGTTCCTGTATAGGATAGTTTTTGATAAACATCATCTGGTATAGTTATTTCACTTGTTGTATGACCGGTTTGTATAGGTTCAAATGTACATTTGAGATCATTTTCTAAGTATTGTTTGATCTCTTGTATATTAATTTCCGCATTATTTAACTCTGTTTGACTCCAAATAGGACCCTCTTCTCCGTCGGAGTTTGCATCTATTTCCTTTTTACCGCAGTCTGAAATAAAATCGTTCATTGCCCGTATGTTCAAGGCAAATTCCAAATTCATAGCGGTAGCCGGATCATTAGGGATTCCTTCAGAACCCAACTGCTTCAAGTCTGTAGGAATAGCCACACGCATACTTTTACTAAGACCTTTTAATACGGCATTGTCGGCTACTGTTCCTATCTGCAACAGGCTCTTATTAAGCGTAATCCAGTCGTTAAGATCTTTACCGTCGGGACGAGGTGTAGGTAATTCATAGTAATTATCCAAATCTGTTTCTGTAACCGAATAGTACATATTACCCATATACCTGTGCGGGTCAGAAGAATATGGGTCTGATCCCATGATACCATAGCGATATTTACGAGTGTCAGGATCTGTCAAGTCGGCATTTTCCAAAACATCCGGATTATCCTTCCATCCCATATTTCTCATTAATGTTTCGTAGTCTGAACTCACGATTAGCGTAGAAGAGTTACAAGCATCCTGACGACGCACCGAGATATTCGGAAGCGTCTTATAGATACGGATATCGTCGATCGCATAGTCTCCACCGTCCGAATCCGGTGTGTTATTCTGGAACTCTATGGAAAAATCGGAATACGACGCGAGCATATTACTACTTAGCGTGATTTTGTAGCAAAGCTGTTTCCAATTGGCACGGTCATTTTCATAGTCTAAAAGCATATCTCCGGATGTGAAACGGTGAAGGATTTTTGAGCCATTCTTATTCTCTCCACGTAGTATCAAGTTTACATTCGGAAGGGTGCTGATATCGGTTATATCCGCTACCCAAGCTACAACCGTCAACTCCGTATTGGGACAAATCGTACCTTCTATAGGAATAGTCACCACTCGGCCGGCTTCTTTGGAAGCATTAACATAGTAAAAGTACCCACAGGAATCCCTATCAGTATTGTGATACGTTCTATCGTATAATTCTTTATTACTAAGTTGGCTTATCTTTGTATAATACCAACCGTATGTTTTAGTAACTCTGCTGTTGTAATTATCTCTTTTATACGATTCAGCCCAATTTTCCCCATGAGAATCTCTCTCCGATATATCTTCTACATTCGCTGAACGATATAATCCATAGGCATCCTCCGGCATCTCATATTGACCATATATCGACTCCAACATTGGATTCATAAAGCTATATGTTGTTTTAGATGGGTCTACCGCGATACTACTCATATTGTTGTCAGCACTAAGCTCCCCATAAGGAATAGCTTTGCCATAGTCAAAATCGACAACCCCGATTTGCTCATATTTTTTAGGAAATTTATCCGGATTGCGTTCCTCATAGTTAACAAGTTCATTCTCGGTCATAAACCCGGAGTTTTCCTGCGGAGTCAAAACAAACTTGGCGAGGCATGGGCTTTGTTGGCTGTTCCATGATGAAGTTTTCGCATATACCATTACTGTCGTTACTGTAGTTATCGGCGTATTCCCTAATTCGATAAGTTTTCCATTTTCTGCGTCTCTACTATATCCATCATTAACAGAATATGAGAATAAGGAACCTTGATTATTACCCCAGAAATAATTCTCCGGTGCCATATTCATTTGTAAATTCACATAAGTCGCGCCTTGAGGAACTGTCATGTAAATAGTATCCAAAGCTCCACCTGTTTGTAAACTGCTTAACCGCTCCTTCATCCGAGCCGCATTCTTAATATAGAACTTGTAGCGTTTGCCGATAGTGGGTTCTGTATATTCATACTCTCTGTCGTCAACAATCCTCAATCCATCTACATTAAAACTAAGGTCGCAAAAGACGGAATCTTCTACCAAGTTAGCATCGCTTTGGTATTCTATACTGAATGCGCTCCCTCTATTATTCATGTTATTAAGCCAAAATAAAGATGGCTCACTTGATGGATTAGTACTTTCTTCGGATTCTCTGAGATATGAATTGCTGATTTTATCTATGTTTGTTCCATTACCATCTGAATTTTTCTGATACCAACGTATATAATGATAGTCTCTGGTATTAGGAACTACCAGATCACGTGATTCTCCAGCCTCGATATATATCGTATCCACCAATGTAGGTACATCTTTTTGCGGAAAGTCCTTGCCGCCTTGGGGGCTGATATAATAATTCTGCGATCCAGGTCTTTGCCCCCACCCGTCAAAACTGAAGCTGAACGCCATTAGGATAAGCAGCGACAATAGGCGAACAGCTTTGTGTATATTATATTTATATAATGTATAGCGTCTCATAATTAATTACCTCCTTCCTTGTAATTTTGTATGCGTATCGTATATGGAATCTCGATCTTCTGTTTCGGAGTTTCGGTTCCATATTCGGCTACCAATGTAAGTTTGATGGTTGCGGATGAGTTTTTTCCTAACTCTTGTGTCCAGACTTCGAAGTAGCCTTTGGTTGGGCTTTTTTCTCCTGTTGGATTAGCCGGATCGTTAGGAGAGGCCTGTAGTGTGATCTTTGATAAGGTCTCGTCCGTAGCTTCTATCGGATTGCCTGTCGCCTTATCGATGATCAGTTCATCAGTGTTGTCGGAAAGTTCGGCAGAACTCCAGCCTTTGCCTGTTGTTTGATCTGTATCATAAACAATCTTTAAATCCTGGAGGCTTTCTGCGCCATCTGAAATGCTTTGCAATTCATATTCTACTTTTACCGGTCCGGCATAATTCGAGGGTATCGGATTGACAGCATCCACCAATATCTGAATCCCGTTTTCACCATATACAAGCTGATAAGGTAAACCGCCTATAGGCATGCGTGTGTTTTCAAAGCGTAGTACGGTTGTTATATCTGTAATGTTGACCGGAATCTTCAACCAGTCGTTGCGGCGCATCATGCTAAAGTCGGTTGACTTGACAGATGCCTCTCGATCTCCGATCTTGATATTTATCGACAAATCGCCATTATCTGTTTGGTTTGTCTCCGGCCCTGTTTCAAAAGCATAAAAAGAGTAGGGAACCGGAGTCTTGTCAACTGGTAAATTCTTATTTTCATCTGTCACGGCAACAGTATGTGTATAAGAGGATGTTGCATCTGTTGGAAATTCCGGGCTCAATTGATTGGCTATATCCCCATCTTTTATTACCTGGTCCAATGTCAAGTCGCCTTTTGTATAAGGAACTAAAAGAATTGCTCCTTCACGGAATTTTCCCATGGACAGGCTGTTTAAAGTAAGTGCCTTTCCTGTCTTGTTCGTAATCGAAATTTCCACTTTGCCTAACATACGGAACATACCGATCTCCGCTTTGTTTTCGCCAGTCTCTTTCACCTCGAATTCATGCGGGTAACTGCTCATCGGTATTCCTTTACCGCCTGTCAATTTGAAGTTATCGTGACTATTCAAAGTGACAGCTCTCGTATTTAAATATTGGGGAGTCAAAGCTGTACTTGCGTCTACCTTTCCGGATTCCAATATATTTATAAGTTCGCTTCCATCTGTTAAGCTGTTTAAGTTGGCGAACGCATATCCTGTATAATTCCCGAGAAGCAAATCTACGGTAGTCGTAGATTCTGAATCTTTGTGTGTGTCGTTGATATTAAAATCCTTTGTAGATACCGTTGCTACCCACTTTCCGCCTGTGTCGAAGATTACGACCCAGCATTCTTCGATTCTGCGTTCATAAGTCTTTGGCTCTTCTGTGTCAGGGCCGGTACCTTCGGATCCTCCCGCCCTCGCCCCGCTTGGCTGCGCATTATCCGCGCTGCCCAGCGTAATCGTCAGCTTGGCATATTTTGTTTCGGGTATTTCCGGCTCGTTGCCGCTCTCCTTCGAGCAGGAGGGGAGCAGAAATAGCAAGAGCAGTAGCGTGGGGGCTACTGCTTTTGCGGTGTTATAGATGTAATTTCTCATGTTTGTAATGTTTTATAGTTCACCTTGGTTGATTCGGATGACCCAGTCTTTGACCTGGACTTTCAGGCACATGTAGTCGATGATCGGGATTTCCGGTTCTTCCGGTTCGGGATCAGGCTTGGGATCCGGTTTGTCCGGGTTTTCGGGGTCCGGGTTTTCTGGGTCGGGATCTTCGGGACCAGGATCAGGCTCCTCGGGATCGGGATCCGGTTTGGGGTCGGGGCAATCCGGGCAGTAGGTCGGGGTCAGGAAGAAGACGATGGAGTATTCGTCCTGGCGGTCGAGGTATTCCTGTGCGTTGATGGCGTGGCCCTCCATCTGGGTAAGGAGCAGGTAATTGTTGAGGTTGATGTTGAGCACGTCCTTTTCCCAGTCTTTGTGGCGCACGATGAGGCGGTAGTTTTCGCCTGCCATCAGACGCATGGTATTCATTTCAGCTACGGCGACGGTCTGCATGGCGGGCTTGCCCATGATGCTGTCGCCCTCGGCGATGTTGACATTTTTAGTCATGTAAGGGAGGTAGGTGATCACAGGGTCTTCGAGCAGGCTGTTGTCGTAGTCCATATATCCGTTGTCTGCCTTGATCTCGAAAGTGAAATCGCGTACGTCCATGCAGTTGCCGTCGGTGTCCTGTAGGACGAAGCGCAGTTTGTTTGTGTTTTTTGCGAGGCTGATGGTTTTGTCTTCGTGTTTGTCGCGCGTGATGACCAGTGTGTCGAGGCTGTGCCACAGGGGTGAGAGTTCGTCCCGTTGCGTAGCGTCGGCTTCGCGGAGGGTGCGCAGGCGCAGATCCTGTAGCGTGGTCGTGCCGGGGGTGAGTTCCGGCATGGAGTAGGACTGTTCGCTCAGGCCTGCCCAGGTGACGGTGTAGTAGGTACCGGGTTCGAGGTCGAGCTTGATATTGTTTGCTTTCAGGGCGTTGCCGTTGAAGTCTTGCTGCATGATGTAATTACCTTTGTTGTCGCAGATAAACAATGTGGCCCGTTCGACCTCATGCTGGAAAGCGTCGGCAAATTTCATGTTGTAATCGTAGACGAAGTGCAGCCGGTATTCGCAAGGTTTGAGCGAATCGTCGGAGAAGTAATCGCAGGCTGTCAACCCCATGCCTGCCATCATCATCGTTCCGATTGTTTTTGTCAATTTTGTAAATAAGTTTCTCATATTCAGTTAAACTATTTTTGTTTTCTGCCAAAGATAATTTGGTAAAGAAATCAGATGACAGACACCCGGCCTTGGCTATACCTTACCTATGGGCTTTGCTTGGCCTTTGGCGTGACCTTACCTATGGGCCTCGGGCTTCGCTTCGCCATTGCTTTGGCGCGGGCGTCTGTCTATATTCAGAGTGGAACTCGTTAGAGGATGATGTCGCTGTTTTTGCGAACTACCCAGTTCTTAACGTTGATCATTACGTTGAAGCGATATTCCTTCTTCTCATCCGGATCACCGGGGTTCGGTTTTGCCATACCAGACAAGCCCAAACCACTGATACCGGTAACGGTCATATCATAGATATTGTTACGAACGATACCAAATTCCATGATACCCATTTCGGTCGTCTTATTGTTGTTTGCATGTCTGATCCAATACGGATAATAGCAAACACCATCATCAAAGAAATCAACCTCGGCATAAACAGCTTCTTTATTATCATCTGATGTCAAATAGGAGCTTATAGCAGCTGATTTGTCAAATTTCGCTTCGCCTAAACCGGTAGCACCTGCAGTAGTTTCTGCTGCTTTCACTATTGTTCTCAAATTAGCCAAATAGCCGAAAGGATCATTAGCGTTATCATCAAACAACAAGCTGTTCTTAAAGTCTGCCATTTTAATCTCTACAATCTTTTCTTCAGAGAAATCAGAATAGTCATAGATTTTAGCACTTTCCACGCCTTCTAATGATTCCTGAACACTCCAAACAGATACATTAAAGATAGCTTCCATATCTTTGTAGATATTACCGCCATAAACATAGAAATCAAGTCCTGTTGTTTCATGGTCAATAGCATCATATTCTGTATTATCAGTAGTAGAGGTATCATAATCTACATCTACAGCTTTTACAACCTTCTTGTCTTGGCCATCAACATTTTCAGTTGTTGTTGCACTCCACTGTTTAGGCAGATAAGTAGCTTTAAACACTGCACCTGTAGAGTAACCGTTCAATGAGTGAATACCCGAAGTCGTGTTCTCCATAGTGTAGCAAAGATGTGTTTGACCTGTAATAGCAGTTTCTTTAGAAAGATCTGTAGCTCCTGTTAATGAAGTCCACAAAGCCGCATAATCAGCATAAGCCTCATAGCCTCCGACTGCCTTTTTTGCAAACGAGTTAGTATAAGTCAGAGTAGTAGCAGCTTTTGCTTCAGGATAAAGCTTACCGGCAGCATCGTTTTCAGCAGCGATATTTGTTTTCCATTCCGGACTATTAGCCGTATTCTTCTTTCCTCTTGTCCACGGATCGATCACATAGTTCAAACCGTCCTGTATATCAACATCAGTTCCAGTCGTTGCCAATTCATCAGCCAACCAATCATCTGATGTCACTGCCGGAATAGCATCTTTTGTTGAACCATTTTGGGGAGTCACGCGTTTTAACAAGTAAGAACCACTGGCCAACTGGTTTACGACAGCAACCTTATCCAAACGAACTTTAGCAGTAGCAGCATTAGTACCTATAGAATAAATGAAGTTTGTTGCCTGACTTGCATCTGCCGGATTAATACGAATCTTGGCAGCCAAACGTTCAACATGTACTGAGGCTTCCGGCGCATTGTTTTCCGTCGCATTCGCTACCAACTTAACAGTTTCACCATCATCTTTGTGTGAAGACATGATGAATTTACCATCATCAGTTATAGCTTTTTCAGACAAATAGTTTGCCAAGTTGGTTGCAGAGATAGGAGTACCACTATTCAACACAGCCGTTTTTAAAGCATCACTCCCCCAGTTGGTGACAGCGATTACGCCATACGTATTGCCATCAAAGGACTCGTTGTTTTCCGCTACAGTGACTTGTACTGTCGTAGCTTTATCATGCCAGCTATCATCACCTGGGCCCATAGCTCCTGTTTTTGCATAACCGGCTGCGACAATAGTGGAAGTAGAAGTAAATTTATTGTCAGTAGTACCCTCAGCTTGTTTATACAGAATAACTGTCACGTCGCTTACCTGATATTCTTTCGGATCGCCCGTTTCACCATTCGGAGTATCACCTTCTTCTCCCCCATCCGGATTTACGTCATCTGCACGAGTTATGATACCGGGATTAACAGTGACTTTCATGTACGTTGTTTCTCCATTGGTCCCATTTCCATTCTCACCTTTGCCCGACTCATCCAAATCATCCGAGCAAGACACCGCTGCGCAAGCGAAAGCGAGTGCCCATAATGTACTTTTAAGTTTCATATTCATGTTGTTTAAAGTTTGTTTATATGTTGATAATTAAGTTGTTAATAGTGTACTCCGATATGTGCGGCAGCAGTGTGCCGAGACCTGCCGGAGTAGTGTTCTGACATCTGCCGCAGATGTGCCCAGAGATCTGCGGCAGATGTGTTCCGAGGTTTGCGGCAGATGTCGGAGCATCGCTGCGGCAGGCCTCGGAAGGGCCATTCGAGGGGTTCGCCTATTCGATTACGGGGCGGTCGTCCTCTTCTTCTTTTGTCGTGTTGTCTTTCTTTACGCGGGTGAAGGTCATCGCGCTGCGGACAGCTTGTATCACCTTGCCGGGAAGGAATGAGACGGACGGCTTCTTCATCATCGTGGCGGCGTCGAACTCGTCTTCGGTGGCGGCTCCCTTGCTGCCCACGGTGGGGCGGAAGGTGCCCAGCTCGCCGACTTGCACCGTACGGCCCTCCTTCACGTGGCGGGCTATATGCCTGGGCAAGCGGTCGAGACAGGATTTGACATCGGCACTTGTCAGCGCCGTTTCTTCGGCAATGCCTTCACAGAGTTCTTCGAAACCGACAGTTCCGTTGTTCACCAGTTGGGCAAAATACTTGACCGCATCTTCCGGTGCGTCTTTGGAGAAGTCTTTGCGCTTCACCAGTTTATACTTGGCACTCATGATTCAGGTTGTTTTCGTTGTTTAATTAAAAAGTTGATTGTTATCGCATCAGCTTCACGAGTTCCAGGTTGGCAGTTGCGGCTTCGGACACTTCCGGTTGGGAGGTGAGGCGACTGAGTGCCGTTTCGGCATCGGCCCATCGTTCGTCGAGCATTAAGAGGATCGCTTCGGCCAGCTCCTTCTGGGCGGAAGGGGCGGCTTTGGCGAGGTAGCGTCGCGCCTTGTCGGCCTGGCGGTTTTGCAGGGCGATGTTGGCGGCATTGAGGTTCGAAACGGGGTCGTCGGGATACATGCGGACGGCTATTTCGAACACTTCCTTAAATTCGTCGCTTCCCGCCGGATAGGTCAGCGCCACGCGGTGCATCTCTTCGAGGCTGAGCTGCGAAGGGTCGCGGTAGATGATGTCGAGGGCTTCGTCGACGGTGAAGTTGCGTATGTTGTATTCCACCAGATAGTCGGAATGACGCAGGGCGGGGTAGATGTCTGCCAGGATTTGCTTGTAGGCGGGCAGTTGCTTCAGCTTCCATTCGCGGGCGTCCGGGTCGGCGGGTTGGTCGGCACGGATGATGGCGAGGGCTTCGTCGCGGCCTTCGATCGTGGAGGCGGCGAGGCGGGTTGCCAATCCTTCCCAGTCTTCGGGCACGGAGGTTACGTCGCAGGGCACGTTGCTGAAGTCGTACAGCTCTTTCACGTAGGCAAGCAGGGCCTGGGCGCGTCTTTCCGCCAGGCGCCGGTTGTTGGCATAGGCGCCTTCGGGCGAGGCGAAGCCTTTGATTGCCACGTGTGTGATGGTGGCGTTGCTATTGCTTTTGACTGTCTCGATGGTGTTACGTATGGCAGCGAGTTCGCCGGGGTTCTTGCGGTAGTCGGGGCGGATCACGGTGCTGCCAACGGGGAAGTCCAGATAGGCTTGCCCGTTGAGGGTGCGGCGTTTCACGGCTTCGGCTGCCGGGGCGATGAAGGCGGGGACAGGCTTGATCTCGGGCATCGACAGGTTGACGGCGAAGAGGTGTGCCTTTTCGTTCTGAAGGTTCTTCCAGCCACAGCCGCAGAGGTCGGTCACCATCGATACGTCGGCGCGGTTCATCCATGGGCGGTAGGGCACTTTCACGAGGTAGTCTACCTGTTGCTCGGCGTTATTTTTGCGGCGTACTACCACTTCGCCGGGCTGCACGAGGGCTTTACCGTCGCGGCGTTCGTAGGCTATTTGGCGGGTGCGGCCGTTGACCACCAGTGGGGGCAGTGCGAGCAGGCTGTCGCCTTTTTGCAGGAGAGGGGTGCAGACCACGGTGCGGTTGCTGCCCAGCTGCATTTGGCTGATGTCGATATGCATGTTCACCACCAGGTCGTTGCCGGAGCGTTGCACGGACTGGCGTTCGACGGTGACGGGCGACTGCGCTTGCAGGGCTGAGGCTGCGCACAATCCCATCAATAGAGTGCTTATAGTCTTTTTCATCATACGGTTCATTGTTTGTTGTTAGAATAGATAAATGAAGTTGAGTGCTGCCTGCGTGGGTCCGAAGTAGTTTTTGTGTCGGTTCGTCTCGCGGTTGCCGCATTCGGCACAGGGGTAGCGGTCGTATTCGAAGTAGATGTAGCCTACGCCCACGGTGGCTTCCATGCTCCAGTGTTTGGAGAGCATCCACTGGTAGCCGTAGCTCAGGCCTACGCCTGCTCCCCAACCTTCGCGACGTTCGCCTTCGAGGTCGAGCAGTTTCGCGTCGGCTACATTATATAAATAGTAGGGGACGTGCAGACCGAGGAAATGCCCGTTGTTTGCTTCGCAGAACCAGTAGCGCAGTTCGGGCTGAATGCGCAGGTGCTTGAGCGAGCGGTCGTAGGTGCCGTCGTCGTTCTTGCCGTCGAAGGGTTTGAAGCCGGCTTCGATGTCGAGGCTCCATTTTTTGGCCAGGCGGAACTCCAGTCCGGCGTTGAAGGTGGCTGTTCCCCAATAAGGGATGTTTGTTTTGATGCCAACTACCGGCGCCTTGCTTTCGGGTACTAGTGTCTGAGCTGAAAGAGTAGAGACCAGGAAGCTGAAAATCAGTAAGAGGAAGTTCTTCATCATATAGCTGTTATTTATGGGTTTTTATATTTGTTGATATTCCGGAGTCCGGTCGTTTTCGTTCAGCCGTTTCTTCAGGTCGCTACCGACGGTGAATTTGACAGTGAGAGAGGGGTCGAGTATACAGGGATCTCCGTTCTGAGGGTTGCGTACAGGGCGAGGTTTTTGTCTCTTGGGCAAAAATGTACCGAAACCACGGATGGATACTTCTTCATTCTGTTCCAGTACCTCCGTGATGGATTCAAGCAAGGTGTTGACGAATAGGTTGACCTTGTATTGGGGAATCCCTAGCTTTTCAGACACTTTGGATTCAAGGGTTCTTTTATTCATACTAGTGTGTTGTTTTATTAAAACTTATTTATGAAATAAGTTTTTCTACTACGAGAAAAACCACACTGAAGGGGAAAAACAGGAGACGATGAGACGGTTTTTTCTTTTATTTTATCTTTCGATTGTGTTTAAAAGAGTATAAATCTACTGTTATATTCATATAACAGCTGTTAAAACACAAGAAAGACTGACCGGTCATATTCTTATTGAAGCAAATACGATTATTACCGGCTAAAAATTGTAAATCATAAGTCAAAAACTAATACCCTATTCTATTTATTCCCGATACACACAAAAAAAGTATCGATTTTTTCTTTCTTTATTCTTTTCTTTTTACCTTTGTGAGTGCCCAACTATTAGATGATTAGGCAAAATACAATAAGAATCAACGTTTATTACGCAATTATTCTTATTTCATAAATAAGTTCCTTCAATCCCTCTCCAATCTATGTTTTTCGGTTTATTCCTCAGTATCTCACAAATCGGATCCGTGATCTTTCGATTGGCCAGGTCGAGTTCCGGCTGGTCAAGTCGGTTGAAGTAACCCCGGGTCGTTTTTTCGTTCGTATGTCCCAGTGCCTGACTGATCACGGCTATATCCACGTGCTGACGACGAGCTTCGGAGGCCCAGGTATAGCGCATTACGTAGGATGTCAGGTTTGTATGAATATCCAACAACCGGCCCACTTGTTTCAGGGTTTCGTTATGGGCAGACAGCATAGACTTATACTGGTGGTGAGTGGCAGAAGGAAACATTATCGGGAAAAGGTAGTCCCTGTCGGTCGATTCGTATTTACGGAGGATCTGCCACATGCCGGAGGTGATTTCGATGCGTATCCCGATACCGGTCTTATGACGGTTATACACGATGGCTTGTCCATGTATATTCTTTCGGGTCAGATGCACTATGTCCACAAAAGGCATACCGTATGCCATAAAGCTGAAAAGAGCCAAATCTGTTGCCAAAGCCAATTCGGGGCGGTCACGAAAATCGACTGTCGCCATTTTTTTCACTTGTTGATCTGACAGAGGCTTTTTGACTGTTATGTCTCTCTTTAGTTTCAATTTCTGAAACGGCTGGGTCTTATTTTTGAAGAGTTGTTCGCCGACGGCTGCATTGTATACGGCTCGGAGACTGCTCAGATAGCTGTTGACAGAGTTGATTTTTAATTGTTTTGCCTGTAGATAGGTTTGGAAATCGTTCACCATGGTAGGGGTGATGTCGCAGATTGGGATATCCTTGTTCCCCTGGAATGTGACGAAATGCCGGGCTACTGCCAGATAGAGATCAGCAGTGCTGTCTTTGCCTATCAACCGCTTGCTTTCTGCTCGCTGTTTGATATACTCATGTAGTAAAATACTTTTTTTCTTAGGGTTGCTTTCTTTTGTTGTTTCCATACGCAGTTGTTTATATCAGAAATTACTAAGATATAAACCTTTTTGGGATGGGGATTGTTTGGGAGGGAAAAAGAGTAGGTGTGTTCTGTTTTGCAAAACATTTATAATATGGCACACAGGAATGCATATAACTTAAAAGCATCTGTGTGCCGTATTCTTTCTATTCCTCTTCCGAATCAAAATCGAAATCAAAGTCGAAGCCGTCGTCCATTACTCCCGGATCAGTGAACTGTTCCAGTTCGCGACGGTCTTTCTTTGTCGGGCGGCCCAAGCCGCGGGCACGGTCTACGAAGCCGGAGATTTTGTTCATTTCCAGTATTTCGTATTGGTCTGGTGTCGTGACATTTTCCAGGTAGTCCGGAACCAGTTTGGCTCCCATCCGGCGTTCCGTCAGTGCCAGTACTTTGAAAGAGAAAGTTACAGGCGGCTTGCGCACCTGAATCACTTCGCCTACTTTGATCATGCGGGACGGTTTTACGGTGACATTGTTTATCATGACCCGGCTTTTTTTGCAGGCTTCCGCTGCGATTGTCCGAGTTTTAAAGATGCGGGTTGCCCACATCCATTTGTCTATTCTTACTTCGTTCATAACTTTTTACTTGTTATTAAACTGGTTCATCGTGATCTGTACTCCCGCCAGGCAGAAGCTCTTGACGATCTCGATGGCCCGTTTCAATTTTTCCGGCATCAGTTCCAGTTCTTCAGGCGGAAACTTGCCTAAAACATAATCTATTTGTCCGCCGCGGGGAAAGTCGCTGCCTATACCGAACCGCAGGCGGCTGTATTCCTGTGTGCCCAGGAGCTGCTGGATGTTTTTCAGTCCGTTGTGACCAGCGTCGCTACCCTTCGGTTTCAGGCGTAAAGTACCGAAGGGGAGAGCCAGGTCGTCTACTACTACCAACAGATTCTCTACAGGAATGTTCTCTTTTTGTAACCAGTAGCGGACAGCATTTCCGCTCAGGTTCATAAATGTATTCGGTTTGAGCAGGATCAGCTCGCAGTTCTTTACCCGCATCCGGGCAACTGCTCCGTAACGCTCTTCCGTGAAAGGTACTCCGGCTTCTTCTGCCAAAGCATTCACGACACGGAAACCGATATTATGCCGCGTACCCCAGTATTCAGAACCTATATTACCAAGTCCGGTTATCAGATATTTCATGATTTTTGCATTATTATATAATATAAGAAAGGGAAGAACATTCTCCTGAACATTCCTCCCTCACGTTATTTGGTATTCTCTTTTTCAGATTACTTACCAGCAGTAGCTTGAGCACCACGAGCGGCACGAGTCAACTGAACGGCGCAAACAACAGCGTTCTTTGCATTGGTCAGTTCCAGACCTTCGAAGTGTAAAGCACCCACCTGCATAGATTTACCTAAGCCCAGGTGATCAACGTTGATAGTCAGTTTTTCAGGGATCTGAGTGTAAACAGCTTTTACTTTCAGCTTTCTCATACGCAATGTCAGCTTACCACCGGCTTTAACACCTTCGGCGTGACCTGTCAGAACAACAGGAACTTCCATTGTTACCGGTTTGTTTTCTGAAACTTCCATGAAGTCCATGTGTATGATAGCATCGGTTACTGCCTGGAACTGGATATCTTTAACGATAGCCATAGTCTTTTTTCCGTCGATGTTCAGTTCAACAGCGAAGATTTCCGGAGTATAAACCAGTTTACGTACACTGTCGACAGTTACTGTAAAGTGAGTTACTTTTTCGCCACCGTATAATACAGCAGGGATTTCCTGATTTTTACGCATAGCTTTCAAAGCTCTTTTCTGATCAGAAGAAGTAGCAGCTACTTCTCTTCCTTTTCCTTCTAATTGGAATGTCTTCATTTCTTTAATTTTTTGTGTTACTCAAAATTAGTATTTATGCTTCCTAATTTTCCCATCACACGTACGGGGGTTAAAAGCGGTGCAAAGGTATGTTTTTTATTAATACGTTCCAACTGTCCCGTGTATATTTTTTTAATCCAGTAGATTACGGGAACGAAGCAATGTCTCCGTATCGTCCCAGAGCTTGACTTGTGCCGGATGGTTTCGGATACGTTCCGACAGCTTTTTCTCTTTGCTGTTGGCGTAGCATGCACCACTTTTATCGTTCACATCTTCCGACAGAGCAAGGTGTATGGCTGTTGCCGCTCCTTGCAGCGGTGTTTTGATGAAAGGACGGAATAGGATATCTGTCAACGGGTCGAACCAGGCATTCATCGTGATCATATTCGTACTGACGATACCTGGGTCGGAGGCGTTGACGGTAATTCCTCTTTCTTTTACTCTTTCCGCCAACTCGCGTGTAAAGAGCAATAAGGCCAGTTTGGTATTTCCGTACACCGATATCCGGTTGAAACGCCCGTTCTTCCCTTTGGTGAAGAAGTCGGATTCTATTTTACCGATGGCATACGTGCAGGATACTGTATTGACGATACGGGTTCCCTTATGCATCAGGGGAAGCAGTAACCGGGTGAGCAGATACGGACCGACGTAATTAACGCTGACAATCGTTTCCAATCCGTCTACTGTAGGACGGATATGGGTGGTCAGAACTCCGGCATTGTTCATTAACCGGCTGACCGGGCGTCCTTCCGCCAGTATCTTTTGTGCGAAAGCATGGACGGATGATAAAGAGGAGAGGTCTATCCCGCGGACCTCTATTTGCTTATTCCCGCTTTCTTGTTTTATACGTTCGCAGACCGGATATGCTTTCTCCGGTTCTTTACACGCCATGATGATCTGAAAACCGTCTTTGGCCAGTGCCAGGGTGATCTCTTGTCCCATGCCCCCGTCGGCACCGGTTATAATGGCTATTCCTTTTTCCATTATTATTTATACTCCAGTTTTTCTATTTCTTTGACAATACTTTTAGGTAGATTCTGCATATGTTTATGGCAAGCCATTTCCAGTGAATACATACGGGCAATGCAATAGTTGCTGTGACCGCAGTTGCAACGGGCCTGTTCGTCTTCTTTCATATGGTTGACGAAAGCCGGGTCGTTGAGCAGTGCACGTGCCATGCTGACAAACTCGAATCCGTGGCCGAGCACTTCCTCTATCTTTTCACGGGAGATAAGGCCGCCGACATATACAAGGGGCATTTTCAGGGCTGCCCGGAACTTCAGTGCATCTTCCAGGAAATAGGCTTCCTTGAACGGTTCGGTAGGTATCATCAGGTGACCTGCCATCCGAACGCCAATGGGCAACCAGCCGTTTGGCATGTAATGGGTCATTGTACGGATAGGCATGGCTCCCCGCATGACGTACATAGGAGCACGGCTTACAAATCCTCCGCTCAGTATCAGGGCATGTACGCCGCATTGGTTTTGCAGGGTACGGGCGACTTCCAACGTCTCGTCGAGTTCCATGCCGCCTTTAAAGCCGTCGCGCATATTCATCTTTACCAGGACTGCCATATCCGAACCGGCTGCTTTCATTACCTCTTCCATACACATCTTCATGAAACGCATCCGGTTTTCCAGGCTTCCGCCATATTCGTCTTTCCGGCGGTTGGTATAAGGAGAGAGGAACTGGCTGATCAGATAACCGTGTCCGGCATGTACTTCGACGGCATCCATTCCTGCTTCGCGGGCGAGGTGAACTGCCTGGCCGAAGGCTTTTGCTATGGCTGCTATCTCTGATTGTTTCATCCCACGAACGAAAGTCGGAGAATAGATGTTGAATCCTGTAGAGGCGGAGATAGGAGTGCATCCGCAGATGTTTTTGTGAGACATATTTCCGCAATGTCCGATCTGTATGGAAGCGGCAGCACCCTCTTTATGGATGGCATCTGTGATCTTCTTCAGACCGGGTATAATTTCAGGGCGTAACCACAACTGACGTTCGAATGAAAGTCCGCTTTGCGTTACGGCGGCATAGGCTAAAGTAGTCATGCCGATTCCGCCGGCAGCCACAGAGGTATGGTAGTTATATAACATTTCCGACGGAGCGTTCCCCGGGCACATACTTTCGAAAGCGGCCGCTCTGATCGTACGATTTCTGAGCGTGAGCGGGCCGATAGAGGCCGGGGTGAATAGCATAGATTCTTTATTCATATTAATAACCAGTTATTTGTTGTCGTATTTTGTATAATCACATCAGTAAATAAATGGGATAATTCGTTTCCGGTTCCCGACTTCTTTGCCGAACATGGCTTTGTACTTGTGCCAGATCGTATTGGCACGCGGAACCAGGTTGGCAAATGTCCACCAAGCGAACAATGCTCCGCTGGCGCTCCAGGTTAGGATGGCAAAACCACACCATTCCACCAGTTCGCCAAAATAGTTGGCGGAGGTTACGTAGTTGAACATACCTCCTTTGGGAAGATAATGATTGGTGTCGCCCGGCTTGCGGAGATGGCGGACGATATAGTCAGACCGCCAGTTGATCCACATGCCGCTGAAGAACATCAGTGTTCCGATAATGAATTGCGGAGTGGTCAGCCATTGGCTCGAATACATATTTTCGGGGGCGAGGTAAAATATCCACATGCCTTGTATGTAACCGTTCAGCAGGTTGAAGACAATCCCCATTGTCATAATGCCCACAGGCATTTTGCTCTTACCTTTGATCAGTAAGGGGAATATAAATGCTCGTTGCAGGTAATGCAGTTCGAAGAAGAGGAAGAAGAGTAGGGGAACGGTTTCAAGTTGCCGTTCGGACTGGCTCCAGAGGAAGAGCATCACCCCAAAGACAGGTGCTTCCATACAGATCCAGGCTATTTTGTTTGGAATAGGGATACCCCATTTTTTGTCGAATAACATGCCGTATCCGGCTTCTACGAAGTAAAGGGTAACAAAAACAATGGCGGCAATGACCGCCATTATAATCAGCAATATATTAAACTCATCAAGGGTCATTTTAAATCGAGTAATAAGATTATGCTTCTTTATGTAATGTTTTATAGTGGTTGTATTTCTCGAATACAGCCTTTTCGAGTTCCTTAAATGTACAATCCAACGCACGGTCGGAGATACAAATAGGCGATCCGTAGTATTGAAGCTTCAGTTCCAGGGAACGCTTCTTGCTACGTGTGGACTCCCGGTCAATATATTCGTTCGGATTTTTTACCTTCAGCACGATATATTTACGTTTCAGGTTGCTAAGGTCGTCCATTATTTTGATATTGTCAACATCTTTCCACAAAATTGTGCCTATCCGGTTGCCTGTCGATATATCATTGATCCCCTCGTCGGAGATATAGATCGCCTTGAAACTTTCGCGGGTTAGGAATGAATAGCTGATTAAGCAGAAGAATGTCGTGAGTAAAGCAAAGACACCGATGAAGATAAAGACAAAACGTCCTTCCCCGTATTTGAGGTCATGAGCAGCATACAAAGCTCCGGCACCGATCAGGGCAGAGAGGAGCGTTGTCAGGAACAATCCTCTCTTTTTATGCCTGCTCAATTTGAATGTGATTGTAGAAGGTGCTTCCATAACCGTCAAATTGATTTTTCAATGTTCCATACGAATGCACGTAGTCCCTGGGCTTCTGTCTGCATATCCATTTTGTGGAGCAGGTCCAGGAAAGGATCGACTTTTTCGTCGTCTACCATTGCCAGTATGGCTGAGTTGAGGGTTGGCCAGGCATGGCTACCGTAATGAGGTTCGCCTTTTTGGCTGCCGCGTCCCTGCACTGTTTCCCAAAAAGTAAATCCGCGAATGTTGCTGCGATCCATAATACTGAGGATCATTTCGTAGTAAGCCTGATTGAATGATATGAATATAGCTTTCATTGTTCTTGTATTTTAATGTTATATTCGGGAATAACCGGTTCCCAGCTTAGGGAGTGGCTGTCTCTCTTATCTGGGAAATACCTATTCCCTGATAAGGGAGATTGTCACTCCCGGTTCTGTTATTTTATAATTGTTCCAGATGATTCAACCTTGCGATCTTACGGCGGCGGCGTTTTACACCGTTTCCGGCAAATACGCAATATACCGTCGGTACGATAACCAGTGTGATCAAAGTGGATACTGAAAGTCCCCATGCAACCGTCATACCCATCGAGCGCCACATTTCAGCACCTTCACCTGTACCGATAGCCATCGGGATCATACCGAGTACGGTAGTCAGGGTGGTCATCAATACCGGACGGAGACGGGATTTACCGGCAGCAACTGCAGCAGTAAGAATACTCATTCCGCGTTCGCGGCACAGGATCGTGTAGTCGATCAGTACGATACCGTTCTTTACAACGATACCCATCAACATGATTACACCGATCAAAGCCATCACCCCGAGTGGTGTCTGTGTGATTGCCAATCCCAAAATTACACCAGTAAAGGCGAACGGGATGGAGAACATGATCACGAACGGGTCGGTCAACGATTCGAACTGGGCTGCCATCACAATAAATACCAGGATGATGATCAATACCATCAATATACCCAGGTCGGTAAATGTATCCTGCTGGTCTTCGAATGTACCTCCCAGCTGCCAGCTTACATCAGACGGGATATCCATCTTCTTCAGCTCGGATTGAACGGCAGACACCAGGTCGCTTAATGCAGCACCCTGACCGACAACGGCAGATACTGTGATAAGACGTTCACGGTTTTTACGTTCGATAGTCGGCGGTGTCATACGTTCTACAACTTTACCTACATCGCGGATACGAACCCCTTGTCCGGCATTGTTATAGATCATGATATTTTCGATATCTTCGATAGACTGGCGGAATTCGGGAGCATAACGTACTTTGATATCATACTCGTCACCGTCTTCACGATACTTGGAAGCGGTGGAACCGTTGATACGGTTACGCAGGTATAAAGAGGCTGTCGTAACGTTCAGGCCGTTCATTGCCAGTTTTTCGCGGTCGAAGTCTACCTGGTATTCCGGGATATAATCTTTACGGCTGATGTTAACCTGTGAACATCCCTTCAATCCTTCCAGACGTCTTGACAGATCTGCAGCAACCGCATCGGTCTTGGCAAAATCGAAACCGTAGATTTCAATATCCACAGCGTTCTCACCACCCATAGAGCCGGACTGGCCGCCGGCCAAAACCTTGTACTCTTTAATCTCGGAGTATTCAGCCAAATCCTGACGCATCATATCACAAATCTCGATCAATCCTCTTTCACGGTCGCCGACACTGCTCAGGTTGATATTCATTTCTATGATGTGCGAACCGTTGTCGCTCAACTGGGCAAATGTGTTATCCGTATCAGCCTGTCCTTCGGTGAAGTTCAGTACCAGAATTTCCGGATATTTCTCACGGAACTGTTTGTCGATACGCAAAGCCAGATCGCGTGTGATCTCCTGGCGGGTACCGATGGGCATTTCGATCGTGATACCGATACGGGCATTATCCTGGGTCGGGAAGAACTCAGTCTTAATCATAGGGATCATCATCATGCTGCCTGCAAAGATCAGGAAGGCACCGGCAATAACTGTTTTACGATGACGTACTGCCCAGTCCAGGAAACGTGCATAAGCAACGTCCAGTGCATTCAGTGCCTTTTCAATAGGAGTGAAGAACAAAACGTACAGACGTCCTTTCTTCGGATCGAGACGTAACAACTGCGAACAAAGCATCGGTGTCAAAGTCAAAGCTCCGACTGTCGATACGATCATGATGATACTAACGATCCAGCCTAACTGTTTGAAAAGGATACCGGCCATACCGGTCACCATTGTCAATGGCAGGAATACTGCCAACATAGTCAATGTAGAAGCAATTACGGATATAGCCACCTCGTTGGTTGCGTGTACGGCTGCCTGCTTCGGTTTACTACCTCTTTCAATATGCGTCGTGACATTCTCCAATACCACAATGGCGTCATCCACCACCATACCGATTGCAATAGACAATGAACTTAACGAGATAATGTTCAGTGTATTGCCGGATGCCAGCAAATAGGCGAATGCAGCGATCAGTGAGATCGGGATCGTCAGGATAATGATAAATGTAGCTCTCCAGCGTCCCAGGAAGATGAATACCACCAACATAACGACAATGAAAGTGATCATGATCGTTTCCTGCAAACTGTCGATCGTATTCAGGATGTTGGTCGAGGTATCGACGATCACACCCAGTTGTACGTCGGATGGCAAACTGGCCTGTATTTCCGGCAGTTTTTCGTGAACTTTCTTAGCGATATTCACCGAGTTTGCTCCGGACTGCTTTTGGATAACGATCATACCCCCCTTACCTCCGTTGTTGAAGGTTTCCTGGGCACGTTCTTCGATATAGTCTTTTACCTGTGCAACGTCGCGCAGATACACATTCTTACCGTTGTTGCTTCCTACCACCAGGTCCAGCATTTGGTTGGCATTGGTAAATTCACCTTGTACACGGAGCGTATAGGTGTTTGAACCGATATCTATGCTACCACCCGGCGTATTGCGGTTCTCCTGTGCAATGATAGAGGAGATTCCCTCGATGGTCAGCCCGTAAGCTTCCAATTTGTAAGGGTCGCAATATACCTGTACTTCACGGATCGGAGCACCGGAAATAGATACGGCACCTACTCCGCTGATACGTGCCAGCGGGTTGGATACTTTATCGTCCAGGATTTTGTAAAGGGCGTTGGTACTTTCCTCTGCTGTTACCGAAAGCAACAGGATTGGAATATCGTCGGTACCGAACTTAAAGATGATCGGGTTTTCCACGTCATCCGGCAGAGACGATTCTACGATGTCCAGTTTATCCCGGACGTCGTTGGTCGCGACATCGATATCGGTACCGTATTCAAATTCCAGTGTAACGATAGAGATGTTTTCGCGGGATTGTGAGGTGATGTGTTTCAAGTCACTCACACTGTTCAATACGTTCTCCAATGGTTTGGATACGTTCATTTCAATATCGGTGGCGCTGGCTCCGGGGTAGGCCGTCATGACCATGATCATGTTGGTCTCGATCTCCGGGAGCAAGTCGACTGATAATCGGGTTAAGGAAAAAAGTCCCATAATCACCACAGCCACGAATACGAGGGCGGTGGTTACCGGCTTTTTTACCGCTGTTGCATATAAACTCATATAGTATTATTTCTTACTTGTCAATTTCTACTTCCATTCCATTACTCAAACGGTTCTGACCGGTTATTACCACCTGGTCGCCATTTTCTACGCCGGATACGATCTCATATTTGTTCCCCATGCGGCGTCCCAGTTCTACCTTCTGGTAGGATACTTTTCCATCTTTGTAAACATAGATGTAGCGGTCACCCGATCCGGATTGTTTTACAATGGACTGGTCCGGTGCAACTACGTGGTTACGTGTACCGAAATTCATCGTTGTACGTGCAAACATTCCTGGACGTACGCGTTCGTCGGTGTTGGCAATCTTAATCTCTACCGGGAAAGTACGGGTGGAAGAGTCGATGGTCGGGTAGACCAGGCTTACTTTGCCTTTGAATACTTCGTCGCCATATACATCCAGCTTGATATCTACTTCATTGCCTTTCTTCACTTGTGTGAAATAACTTTCGGAAACGTTCACGAACAGTTTGACCGGGCGGATCTGTTCTACTGTATATATAGGATCACCACCGTTGTACATATCGCCGCTGTCGTAATTACGGGCAGTGATGATACCGCTGATCGGACTTAGCAACTGAGTGTTATCCTGCAGGTTCTTATAACTTGCGCGGCTTACGTCCAACTGTGTTTTCTGGGCATCCCAGGCCGATTTGGAAGCTCCGCCGACTTTATACAATTCGTCGATGCGCTTGAATTCAATTTCCTGATTGTCCAATTGTATTTTGGCCTGTTTCAGGTTTGTTTCGTCCATCTTGACAAGTACCTGGCCTTCTTTTACATGGTCACCCACTTCTGCGAACAGCTTCTCAATACGAACCGGAGACTGAGGCGCAATGTTGTTCTTTATGTTTGCCTCTACGGTTGCAGTAAATTCCGCCAGCTGGTCTACATCCTGAGCCGATACCTGCTCAATCTTCACTTTTACTTTTTCATCATGGGTATCTGCCTCAGCGTCTTTCTTTTCACCTGTACATGACATCAGCAGGGCTAATGTTACGAGCGGTACAACTTTCAGCATTTCACGTGTTTTCATATTGTAAACTGTTTTTATTTTTGTTCTCATTCTTGTTTCTTAATTCGTTTGTTCCTGACCTAAGACTTTTTCCATATCCGATTTAGCTACCATATAATTGTAGATGGACTGGTTCAGATTCAGTTTCGCTTGTGTCAGTGCCAGTTCCGCATCGTTCATTTCAAGCAATGTTCCGGCTCCTGTGTCATAGCGCTTCTGGGCGATCTTATATCCTTTGTTTGCCTGTTCGACACCTTTCTGGGCGGCATCGAATTGTTTCACGCAGGTTTTCATATTATCCAGATATTGTTTGATAGCCAACTGCAGGTTGCGTTTCGTATCGTCGCGCTGCAAATCCATCTGATGCATGGATACCTGCGTCTGCTTGATCTTATGATATTTGCTGCCTCCGGAAAAGATAGGGACCGTAAGCGATACACCGACAATCGAGTAAGGAGTCCAGTTATAGTTCTTGAACTTGAAATCATTGTTCATGGCATTCCACTGGTACATACCTGTAAGCGATAATGTAGGAAGATAGTCGAACTTCTGCATGGTCAACGTCTTTTTCAACTGTTGCATCTGCAGATCGATCTGTTTCAAATCGGTGTTGCCTGCCAATGTCGTATCGGTTGCCATATAGTCCGCAAACAGGACTGATTCGAAATCGGCCAGTTCTCCTTCGCAGTCGATAGCCATTTCCAGATCCATTCCCAGGAGTGCCTTTAATTGCCATTTAGCCAATGTCAGCGAGTTTTCTGCCTGGAGCATATTCGGTTCACTGTTCTTTACGGTCACGTCTGCACGGATCAGATCGTATTCGGCTACCGTTCCCTGGTCATATTTCTTTTTGATATCCAGATAGTTTTCCATCGCGTTGTCATAGCTTTCCTTGAAAACACGATAAGAATCGTTTGCCAGTAAAACGGCATAGAAACCTTTCTTTACCTGGTTTACCATCGATATTTTGGATGACCGTGCCTGCTCTATAGACAGTTCCACGTCGAGGGCGGATATGCTGAGGCTTTTCCATAATGTAGCGTTGACAAGGGGCATCGATAGATTGAAGCCGGTAGTCCAGTTGTTATCACGGCCAACCTCAATACCTTTGCTCATATCGATACCTTCCATACCGGGCGTCGATTCGTCACTGCCGCCACCCATATCGAAACCATCCATATACATCACCTGCTTTTTCAATGTGCGGGTATAATCGGCAGTAAAATTAATCTGAGGGAACAGAGCGGCATATGTACCTTTCTGTGCATACTTTTTCTTTTCGATCTCTTTGTCAGCGACTTTTACGGTCGGGTTTTCACTTAACGCTATCTCCAATGCTTTTTCCAGGTCGAGCTTCAGGACATCCTGTGCTTTCACCGTAGAAAAGACCAGAGAAGGCAGCAACATCATGACTACCCACATCATCTTCTTAGTAATTAATACTCGTTTCATTTAAACTAGATTTGATTTTGAATAAAATTCCTATTACTCTTCACTTAATAATATGTCCTGCGAGTGTTTCAAAGCATAACGCTCCAAAATCGTCAGGCCTTTCTCTGTGCATATACCCCGGAGGAAGGTAAACAATACCGTCTGGAATACTTCTGCCACCGAATGGTTCAGAAATGTTTTCGACGGGCGGATCATTTTCAATTGTTCTTTTGCCAGCAAAGCTAATATTTCGATATTTACATCTTTCTGAAAAACACCTTCTTTAGCTCCCCGATTGAGTAACTTGATACATCTTTTAGTGAAATCCGCTTTGTCTTTCTCGGCTTGTTCCAATGCTTTCGGATAACGTTTCAGATCATCATAATATTTTTTATTGTACCAACGGGGGCGTTTCATAAAATCTTCGTAGAACAGGACGAAAACATCGAGAGCCGTGTATGGACCTTTTTCCAGTTCGGCAAGTGTGCTTCGCATGCTATTATTATAGGATTTAATAGCTTCCTGTAATAATGTTTCCTTGTCTTCGAAGAATTCATAGATCGTACGTTTTGAAATACCGATATTCCGGGCAATATCGTCCATGCTCACACTCTTGATACCGTATTGTGAGAACAGATCCAATGCCGTCGTCATAACTTGTTCTTTTGTCATATTTATTTTTTTGAATCACTTGCCATTATGCTCGGTGACAAAGATCTGCCTAATTTAGAAAACTCAAAAGGTTTATTCTGTTACAGGATTGGTTTGAAACGAAAGGAGTATTTTCTGTTTTGGGCTATATAGGGAGGAAAACTGTGTGAATTGGTGAAAAATGAAACAAACTTCTTTGATCGAATATAAAAATGTCTATCTTTGTGCAGACTATAATGATGAGTAAAATATAAAATTATGGAAAATCTCCCTTTGATAAAGTTTGCTGAGTTAAATAAGGGTATAATAATCCGCGATAGTTTCCAGGATATTTTTCTGATAGCCGATATTGATGGCAATCAGGGTGTGGACGACCAGGAAGTGTATGAACATACTATGCCGATGCGGTTGGATGCATTATTGATGGTTTTAGTGCTGGAAGGATCTTCTGAAATAGCGCTGGACTATGTACCTTATACTATAGAAAGCAATAGTTTTACTATTATTATGCCGACGCATACGATACAGCTTAGTAAGATTAGTAAGGATTTTAAAGGGAAATTGCTGGTTATTTCGCGTGAGTTTCTCGATGAGTGCAATACGGCGAAACGTAGTCCATCGATGGCTAATTATATGCAACTGAGGAAAAATCCATGCACTACTTTTGAACCACAGGAAACTGAGTTGGTAGACAATTACATCGAGTTGTTAAGGAGTAAAATAAAGAACCGGGCTCATTTTTTTCAGAAAGAAGTGATGCAGAACTCTTTTGTCGGATTCCTTCTGGAGATAGCCAATATATTTATGGGAAAAAAAGATGGTCTGTTAATGCCGGCTCTTTCCCGTAAAGAAGAACTTTTCGAACAGTTCCTTCAATTGCTGTTTGAACATTGTAAGGAGCAGCATGTGGTTACTTTCTATGCAGAGAAGCTTTTTATCACTCCGCAATATCTATCTTTGATCTTAAAGGAACTGACCGGAAAATCTGCTAATAAATGGATTGACGATGCTTTGATCGTTGAGGCGAAGATCTTGTTGAAAGCTCCGCAGGCAACGGTACAGCAAGTCGCAGACATTCTTCATTTTTCCGATCAGTCTACGTTTGGTAAATTCTTTAAAAAGCATATGGGTATTTCTCCGATGGAATACCGCAAGTCTTAATATTTTCCTCTTTTATCTTTGGCGGAATTTATACCAGTTGATCAATTCTATAACTCCATAGAAGATACTGGCTACGCCAAAGATTACAAATGTGTTCGCCGCAGCTCCGAACGGATAGGCGATGATCATAATACCTGTCAATAAAATCAATGCAGGCATGATGTAGAAACCAAACGGCACTGTACTCCATTTGCGGGCAGATACCAGCATGGCTATTTGCTGAATTCCGGCAATAACCAGTAACGCTCCCAGGATATACATTAATATATTGACAAAAAACTCCGGCATGATCACAAGCCATGCTCCGAATAAAATACTTCCGGCGCCGTCGATAGGGAACATAGGAGAGGGTTCACCTTCCACTTTCTCCCGTGTGAAATAGTTCAACAAAGAAAACAGGCCGGGTATGATGAAGCAGATACCTATGGCAATAACCAAATAGGTAATGGCAGCTTCCGGCCATAAGACCAGTACAAATCCTAAAATCATAGCAAATGCACTTCGTAAAACTGAGTTGTTAATTTTTTTCATCTGAATATCTTTTAGTAGTTCTTTTTATATATAACAACGAAGATACCTCATTTTCTTTTTACGATAAAATAGTATTCGCTTTATTCTTCTGGAAACTTCATTTTGGGATGTTTTTATTTTGACAATCTGTTTCTCTTTTTAGTCCTTCCGTAATCAAATAGATATGTTAAAATATATTACCTGGTCAGGTAATCTTAGTACATGACAAAATTTTGAGTGCGATCCAAAATAACTTCGACTTGTTAGGATTCATAAGTGTCTGTCCAATAAACTCAAGTCCGTATTTAAAGAAAGACTTAACCCTTCTACCATGTTTCATAATCTTGATCTCTTTCTGGTGCTCACTACGATAAGCTCCTGTAATATAAGCCCATGTAAAAACGATCATGACAATTGCAAGTAGCTTTTCCACTCTACGAATATCTCTTAAATGAGTCGCCTCAATATTAAATCCACTGGATTTAAATCTTCTGAACATTGTTTCTATTTGCCAACAGTCTCTATAGAGTTCCAGGCTGTTATGATTATTTTCAAGGGAGATTATTACCAATAAATCCTTTTGTCCTTTATCGTTTATAAAGCAAAGAGCAGACAAATAACATTCATTTCCGTGTATAATGAAAGATTCAGGGATGAATTGTACATGATTCACTGCCAGTCGATTAAATATCCCCCTAATATGTATTCTTTTTCCATTTCTGCTATTTATCGTTACTGATTTATCCTTTATACGAATAAAATATTTTATTTTTTCCACATGAAGAAAACTAAGCCAGGATTCACCGGTAAATTTCCTGTCGGCCATTAAATGTAATATCGTTTGTTTTCCAAATAAGTTAATATATCGTTCGATTAAAAGAATCCTTTGCTCTGATGAAGATGCTCCTTTTCCGGGCAATAAAGAAAAAAGAATAGGGAAACTGATACCTTGGTAAGCTATAGAAAGCATTAAAACATTAATTTCTGTCGATCCTCCTGACTCCAATTTGTTCGATCCAACAGTAGACTATAAGGAGGCCTGTGGGGTAATAAGGTAAAAATAAGCCGGGTTAAGAGATCGACAGATAAAGCGTATTGGGAGATGAAACGCTGGATCCTTGAAAAATTTATGTAAAGAGGAATATAAAAACTCTTTATAAGTAGTTTCTTTCAATTATCAAAATGACACTACCCTACCGGCAAAATCGGATTAATATACCGGGTAAAATGAAATACCCGACCAAGTAATATATTTTAACATATCAATCCGACTGCTAAACACTTGAATAATGAACATTCTGTTATTTAACAAAATATGATAGACAGATTCATTGTGTTGATTTACAAGAAATCGATAAATAATTTCTTCCTTTTTTTACCTGTGAAATTTTATACTATATATTTTTGTCATGTACTGTGTTGGGGAATTTGAATTATTCGGTATAGTAACCGTAAATATATGGTAGGATAGTTACATTTTGATAGATGGCTAGTTCTGTCTAAATAGTTATTGCATTTCTGACTAATAAAAATTAGTTTGAATTGCATAAGTATGTGTTTGATGTGAAATAATGATAATGAAAAATTAAAATATGTATTATTGTTGTTTTGTATTAAAATAATGCAGTTATTTGTCATACAAATAGTATAAATAGTATTTAATCTTATAATATAATGCATATGGATAAGCTTAAAATATACAATCAGAATATAACTTTGGTAGATCAGGTAGAAGATAAACTACTTAATTATTTTAAAGAGAATGATTTACGTACAGGCGATTCTATCCCTAATGAGCTAGAGTTAGCAGCAGCATTGGGTGTTGCCCGAAATGTTTTAAGAGAAGCGCTTAGTCGTTTGAAAATGATGGGAATGGTAGAATCACGTACGCGGCGAGGTATGATTTTAACAGAACCTTCCATTTTGGGAGGAATGAAAAGAGTTGTAGACCCGCGTATATTGAGTGAAGAATCCCTGTTCGATATATTAGGATTTAGAATAGCTTTGGAAATTGGTATTTGTAGTGATCTTTTCAGAAATATAACACCAGAAGATATTGCAGAACTTGAAGAGATTGTGAAAATGGGAGTTATGTTTGAAAATAATGAATATGCGCCAGTGAGTGAATTTACTTTCCACGCAAAGCTTTATGAAATAACTGGGAATAGAACTATTTCTGAATTTCAGGGAATCATTCATCCTGTAATGGTCTTTGTAAAAAATAAATTTAAAGACTTGTTAGAGCCGATCAATATTGAGATGAAAGAAAAAGGTGAGATTGTTACGCATGAAGATTTACTCGTGTTGATTAAGAAAAGAGATGAAGAAGGATTTAGGAAAGCCTTAGAAAAACATTTTGCAGTATATAAAATATTTATGAATAACAGAATTTGATACTTAAGGAGGATTTATTAACCTGTTATCTAATATTTTGTCAATATAATCTATCTTTTGTTCATTCTATTTTTCTCTCTGCTATAAGGGAGAGAAATTTCAAAAATAATAACTTTAAATATAGACAAATGAAAAATTACCAACGTTTCAAAGGGTTGATTGCCGCATCTTTTACTCCTATGGATGTATTTGGAAAAATCAATTTATCCGTGATAGACAGGTATGCCGATTTAATGGCAGAGTCCGGTTTATCCGGAGTTTTTGTGTGCGGAACAACAGGTGAATCTCATTCGTTAACAACGGATGAAAGAAAAAAAGTACTCGAACGATGGGTGGAGTCTTCCCAAGGGAGGTTTAAGGTAATTGCCCATGTAGGAAGTGATTCGCAAATAGAAGCTATGGATTTGGCTTCTCATGCTTATGAGGTTGGTGCTGACGCTTTTGCGGCTATGGCTCCGTGTTTTTTTAAACCAAGCACTGTAAAAGATCTGATTACTTTTTTTGAACCGATAGCTCGAAGTGCGGAAGAACTGCCTTTTTACTATTACAATATGCCCTCTATGACTGGGGTATATTTATCCGTCCCGGAATTTTTGAAAGAAGGGAAACAAGTTATGCCTAATCTGGTTGGAACAAAATTTACTCATAACAATTTAATGGAAATGGGAGAATGTTTGTTCTTGAATAATGGCGAATTTGAAGTTCTTCACGGTTATGATGAAATCTTGATTTCCGGTTTGGTTTTTGGTGCCGTAGCGGGTGTTGGTAGTACATATAATTATATCCCGAATATTTATCATGGGATAATAGCTGCAATAGAGGTTGGCGATATGTGGACTGCAAAACAACTGCAAATGAAGTCTATCGAAGTCGTTAACATTATTATAAAATATGGCGGTGGAGTTCGTGGTGGAAAAGCTATTATGAAATTGATCGGGTGCGATTGTGGAAATTGTAGACCTCCCATATCTTCATTTACAAATGAAGAATATGCTTCTCTAAAAAATGATTTATTAAGAATCGGTGTATTAAAATAATATGGTAAAGGCAAGCGTACTTTGCTGAGAAACTTGCCAATACCATATATCTTAAAATTGTTCTAAAAACATACAAAGATGAGATTTTTTTATAAAACGATCACCATTTTTGCGTTACTATTTTGTGTCGCAATAGTTTTTGCACAGGAAATGTCAGTTTCAGGTGTTGTAGAAGATGAGACTGGAGAACCCCTTCCCGGAGTATCGATAACAATAAAAGGAACAGCACTGGGAGTGATTACTGATGCGGATGGGAACTTTACTATTCATGTTCCAAAAGGAGCTATTTTATCTTTTTCTTATGTCGGTTTTGCTTCTAAAGAGGTAAAGATTGAGACAGCGATAGTTAAAGTTGTTCTGAATTCATCTTCTGTAGAATTGGATGATGTTGTTGTGGTTGCTTATGGAACACAGTCTAGAAGAACATTGACCTCTTCTGTATCAAAAGTGAATACAAAAGATTTGGAGAATATGTCTGTCACAAATGTTATGGATGCTTTGAAAGGGAAAGTGGCTGGAGCTCGTATCTATAGTAATTCAGGACAACCGGGAGAAGCTCCTAGTATTATAATACGTGGAGGATCTTCAATTAATAAAAGTAATTCTCCATTGATTTTGGTTGACGGTTTTGAAAGGGGATATAATGAGATTAATCCTGCGGATATTGAGTCTGTTCAGATATTAAAAGATGCTGCATCAACGGCACTGTACGGTTCACGAGCATCTAACGGTATTGTACTGATAACAACAAAAAGTGGATCTATGTCTTCAAAGCCACGAGTTACATTCCAGACAGACTTTTCTTTACAGAATATTGAACGATATTATGATTTGTGTAATGCGGAAGAATACCTCTCAATTATTCGCCCTAGTGTGGCTAAAGGGCCGAATCCCAAATGGAATGAGCAGAATAATTATGGGTTTAGTTCTGGTAATACTGAAACGTCTCCTTTTACAACGCATTATTTGCAGCCCGGTGAGACGGTTCCTGTTGGTTGGAAGACAATGCCGGATCCCTTAGATCCTTCCAAAACTCTTGTGTTTCAGGATAATGATATGGTTGATGTTGCTTTTAGCCCTGCATTACGTCAAAATTATTATTTAAGTGTAGATGGGGGAGATTCAAAATTGAAATATTCGGCATCTGTTGGATTTACTGATGATGAAGGGGTTGGTATGTCTACTAGCTGGAGTCGTTTTTCTGCACGTGGAATGGCCGATTATAGTATAAGGAAAAATTTGAGATTGTTTTCAAATATCAATTATCAACGGAGTACGACTGAAGATTATAGCAGCCAGGCTAATGCCATATCCCGATCTTTATATTTGCCTCCGACTCAAAGAGTCTATAATGATGACGGAACTCCTTCGAAAGGTTATAATGCAACTGCTGCTCCATTACCGTGGTGGGTAAATGCGCATCAAAGGGAGACGGTATTGCGTCAAACAACTATCTCTGGAGGTTTGGATTGGGGTATTACCGATTATTTGATAGCAACGGCAACTGCTACTTCTTATTTCTCAACAACAGAGTTTGATGGATTTCAAAGAGCAAATGAATATAATAGTTTGCGTCCAGCTTCCTCTACTTTGGATAATACGGAAAGAGTACAATATGAAGGGTTATTGAAGTATGACAATAAATTTGGTAACCATAATTTATCAGGTTTATTGGGGCTGTCGTATATGAATACTCAGATAAAGGCTCTTACTGCTGCTGCTCAAGGGGCAAGTTCAGATAAAATAGAAACGCTGAATGCTGCACCTGAGAAAACTGATGCAACGACGACGAAGACAGAAGAAGTTTTAGCAAGTGTTTTTGCAAAAGTTTCTTATAATTATGCCAACAAATATCTTGTGTCTGCTTCTCTAAGACGCGATGGATCTTCCCGCTTTGGAACTAATCATAAATGGGCGTATTTTCCCGGTGTATCCGTCGGATGGGTTATTTCAGAAGAGAATTTTCTAAAGAGGAATCAAACATTATCTTTTTTGAAATTACGTTCAAGCATTGGGCAAACTGGTAATAATGCAGCTGGAATTTATACGGCACAAGGAGCTTATGATGCTTCTTATAAATACAATAGCCTGGCTGGTATTGTAAATACTTTGATGCCTAATCCAAACTTGACATGGGAGACAACTACTCAGATTGATTTAGGTATTGATGCAGGTTTTCTTAAAGACAAAATATTGTTGAATATAGACTTGTTCAACAAAAGGACTGATGATTTGATTTTCAGTAAACCTTTACCGAATACCTCCGGATTTTCTTCAATAGAAACAAATGTTGGATCAGTTCGATTTTATGGTTTTGATATTGAGTTAACTTCGAAGAATATTCAGTCAAAAGACTTTTCATGGGAAACTAGTTTCTCTTGGGGATTTGTTAAAAATAAGGTCGTTTCATTACCGGATAACGGTCAGGTGAAAAATAGAATAGGAGGAACTTACTTGCCTGATGGAAAGAGTTTTGGAGGTATAGCAGAAGGAGAACCTCTTTATCGGTTATATGGATATAAAGTAGACTATCTGATTGATACGGAAGAACAGGCAGCAAATGCAAGATATGATGAATTGGCTAAAGGATGGGATTATAAAACCCAGACTTTTACAAAAGGTAAAAAATTTGCTGGGGATTATGAATGGAAAGATAGGAATGGAGATGGCAAAATCACAGAGGTTGACCAATTTGAATTAGGAGTTACTGTACCTCATTCTACAGGTGGATTGACAAATACATTTACTTATAAAGACTTTTCATTAAGAATATATCTAGATTGGGCAATAGGGCATACATTGATAGATACAGATTTCAAATATCATATGATGTCGACATTTAGTGGAAATACGAATCTTTCTCGTGAAGCCCTTGACGCATGGATGCGACCGGGTGATGCTGCAAACACAAAATGGGCTCGTATAGCTGCACATGATAGTAATGAAAACTGGAACTATCGTCGGGATAGTGACATTGTAACATTTAAAGGTGATTATCTCTGTATAAGGGATGTCTCTTTAGGATATAATCTGCCAACTGATTTGACAAAGCGAATAGGGATGCAAAGTGCTACAGTTTTTGTTTCTGGAAATAATCTTCATTATTTCACGGCTGTTCAGGCGACTCCTCCGGAAGTCGGTAATATTAATAGTTCCAGTACAGGTTATCCACCTATCCGGCGTTTTTCTTTAGGTTTCAAGGTTCAGTTTTAATCATAAATAAATAGAAGTATGAAAAAGATATTAGTATATGGTTTTCTGTCATTTTTGATGATTTTCTTCGTCTCTTGTGATAGTTGGCTTGATCTGAATCCCAAGAGCTCGATAACTGTAAGTTCTATGTGGAAAAATTCAAGTGATGCGAAAGCTGCATTAAATGGAGCTTTTAATCGTTTTCGTTCCGCTTTCCAGACAAATTATATTGTTTGGGGAGATTATAGAACCGGATTTTATGGGAATGGGATTGATAATGGCTCTGTGGACAGAGGTAATGTTTGGAATAATTTATTGATACCAAGTACAGTTGGAACCAATTGGGCTGGTTTATATACTGCTATTAATGATTGTAATTTAATACTTAAACATACTCCGGATATAATTTTTGAAGCTGAATTCAAGTTACAAATGCAACGGAATTCATATTAATAATTTGTTTAAATT
>ENA-OWPN01000407-OWPN01000407.1-human-gut-metagenome-genome-assembly--contig:-NODE-407-length-63215-cov-17.752375_pt1 | contig 63215 bp, 66 predicted proteins | sample MGYA00248266_ERZ651850 | MGnify/ENA primary metagenome ERZ651850 (study PRJEB26924, sample SAMEA4378296) | human gut metagenome | biome: human gut; feature: human-associated habitat; material: faeces... | reverse complement strand
TATTGCCCAGTGCGTTGCCGCCCAGCGCGATAACGATTCTCTTAGACATAATGCTGACTCCTCATGAACAAATTACTTTTCCTTTTTGCTGCGGGAAAGCCGGGCATCCCCGACCGGGGATCATTTCTGGTGGGCAATGCCCCGCATATCCGCCAGGCAGCGGAAACCGTTTTCCGCCATGAACCGGTCAAGTCCGGTGATGACCTCCTGCATACACAGGGGTTTGGTGAAGTTGCTGCACTCCACCTGCACCATCGTGGCGCCGGCCATAATGTACTCCACCGCATCCTGCCAACAGGTAATGCCGCTGCAGACAATGATGGGAATATCCGCCGCTTCACTGGCACACCAGACAAGATACATATTCAGCGGCTTAATAGCCGGGCCGGACATACCGCCGGAGATGTTGCCCAATGTGGGCTTATGCTTTTTGATATCGATGGTCATGGCGTGGAAAGTGTTAGACAGCGTGATAGCGTCCGCTCCACAGTCCTGACAGGTGACCGCACTGACCCGAATATCCGTCACGTTGGGCGAAAGCTTGATAAACAGGGGCAGCTTGGTACTGGCACGCGCTGTCGTCACCGTCTGCCGCAGCAGCTGCGGATCGGAGGAAAATGCCAGCCCGGTACCCACATTGGGACAGGACAGGTTCACTCTACCGCATGGATACGAGGATCGTTGTTCACGATCTCCAGTGCCTGCTGGTAGTGCTCGACACTGCTGCCGGAAATGCTGAGTACCACCGGCGCACCGATATTGTCATACTTGGGCAGCTGCTTCTCCATGAAAGCCTCGATACCCACAGGGGGTATGCCCACCGCATTTATCATACTGCCCAGTACCTCGGTAATGCGGGGAGGCGGATTGCCGGGATGGGGCATACGGTGTACGCTCTTGACCATCACCGCGCCCAACTCACTCATGGGAAATACATCCGCGTTGTTGTCAAAATAGTCATAGGCTCCAGAGGAGGCATGACCGGATTTTTGAAAGCCGCTCCCGCGATCTATACGGAGAACTCTGTCATGTAGCTCATTCCATCACCCTTTCTACGTCAAATACCGGTCCCTCTTTGCAAACGCGCACATAAGAGGGGTCATTGTTGTTCTGGGTATGAGCCTTGCACACGCAACCCTTGCAGGCACCGATGCCACAGGCCATATGCTCCTCCAGCGAGATATACGTTGGGAAGCCATACTGCCGGTGAAGCTGGGTCATACGCTGGCCCAAGCGGTTGGAGCCGCAGCTATACGCCACATCGAACTCCACATTCTGCAGATCCTCCGCAAAGAAATCCGTCACGTTGGCGTAAGGATTGGTAGTCTCCCGCACCGTCACGCCCATGGAGCGGAACAGTTCCGCATGGAACAGGAAGCTCTCCTGCTTGGCAGAAAGATAGGCATACACCTCGATACCGCAGCTGACGCACTCCTCCACCAGGAATCACAGGGGGGCAATGCCCATACCGCGGCCGATCACCGCCGCGCGGCGGGCGTTCTCCGGAATGGGGAAACCGTGGCCCAGCGGGGCGATGACCTGAACGGAGTCTCCCTCCTTAAGGTGGGACATCAGAGTAGTTCCCTCTCCCACCACCTTATACAGCAGGGTGATGGTGCCCTTTTCCCGATCCACGGAGTTGATACTGATAGGCCGCATCAGGAAAGGTACTTCTTCATTCCAGGACTTGACCATCAAAAATTGTCCGGGCTGGCTTGCACGGGCCATTTCCGAACCATACATCACCAGACTGAGTACACCGTCGCAGACCTCCGTCTGGCCGGATACGGTAAGTGTCTGATACATATTACATCTCTTTCTATGTGTGTCGGGGGATCCCCGGGCGTGCCGGGAATCCTCCGGTACGCGTCAGATACCCAACGGCTCCAGTTTTTCCTCAAAGATCCGGTGCGCCTCGGTCGCGTTGACAGGTACGCCGCCGGTGGCCAGCATATAGTCACTGAATCGGCTGTAACGCTCGACCATATCGGGGTCAGACATGGAAAAAGTATGGAAGAGCGTGTGGATCATCTGCGGATTTCCGGTCTTTTCATACCGGGCCAGCACACAGTCCCAGATGCGCTTGGCATTCTCTAGCGAAGACAGGTCATAGTCCACATACAGATAGTTTTCGTTCTCCGTACCAAGTCCATCGGCCCCCAAAGGGATCTCCACAACCTTGCTGGGGTTGGCGCAATCGCAGCCTACATGGCACTTGTCATTGCGGCACAGACGCCACGCGGTATAGGGCACACCCTCCCACTCGGCGGCGCGATCCGGCTTATTGATACCAGGAGCCGCGGTCAGATCGGTATCCATGCCCAGCCCCTCCATCAACGGCGTAAGGAAATTGGCATAACCATACAGTCCGCCGCGGAAGCCGGCGGGAGTGATGCCTGCCGCCTTCATCCGCTGAAACTGGCGGGTGATGACCTTGCGCATATGGGGTTCTTCATTATTGCGGGTGCCCACACGGGCGATCTCCTCGTGCGTGTGCACCAGGATCTCGCCGCCGTTGTCGATGCAGCGGCGCCAGATGCTGTTGAAAGGCTCTTCGGTAAAGGCATCACGGCAGTAGGTGCCGGTGTAAACGGTAAAGTTCAGCTTACCGTCCAGCAGCTTCTTATAGAGGGTCACGATCCCGTCAGCCTCTTCCGCGCACAGTTCCAGAGGGGGAGGCGGGCAGCTATAGTTCTTGCGGGGGTTCAATGGTCCCAGCGTTTTCCAGCTTACGTCCACGATGGGGACAAAGAATACTTTCTCCATATTCAGGATCCTTTCTGTGTACTTTTTGGCCGAGTCAGCGGACAAACCTGTTAGCAAACAAAGAGCCGCCCTGAGGTACGGTGTCATGCACCCCGGCCAGATTCAGCGTGGCCCAGCACAGCGTCTGGTTGGTGGTGACCACAGGCATAGCTAAGTCACTCTCCAGCTGGCGGATAATGGTGGCGGTGGAAAGGTCAGTGGCCAGAATGCACAGCAGCGGTGCGCCGCACTTGTCCATTTCCCTAGCCGCGCGGTAAACATCCCGTTCCGGCACACCGCAAACCGCCCGCAAACCTGTTACGTTGATGCTCTTCAACGTGGTGATCTTCAGGCCGTGCCGCGCGAAGGCGCTGGCAGCCAGCTGCTGCAGCGCTTCACCGTAGGGACACAGTACCGCCACTTCGCTAACGCCGAAGCTTTTGATGGCCAGACAGGTGGCCTCCAGCGCGGTGATCGCGGGGGTAGGCATCCATGCGGCAGTCTTTTCCTGAAATTGCTGATCCCAGCCCTCCACCGCAAAGCTGGTGGACAGGCAGCCATACAGCACAGAATCCACACCCGTGATGGACAGCTCCTCAGAGGCACGATCCACACAGGACACCAGATTGTGCAGCCCCTCAATACTGGCAGTGCCAGTACGGCTGGACACCATGCGGGTGGCGTGGAATGTCACGCCGTCAGGGGCAAAATAGGCCATTTCAGGCTCGATTACGGTATTATTTGTCGGGATCATCATCCCGATCTTTGCACGCCATCCAAACATACTGTATTCCTTCCTTTACCAGACGGGCTTATCGTTCCACAGGGACAGCTCAGTGCCCAGACCCATCTCCTTGGCGCTCTGATAAATGCACCATGCTGCGGGCAGATCGGTAACGGACATACCGATGTGCTTGAAGATGCACAGGTCATCGCCGGGCTCACGGCCGGGCTTCTGGCCGATGACCACTTCACCCAGATTGCCGGAAACCACGGACTCGTCGATCTCACCGTTCTTCAGGCCCTTGACCAGCGTACCGGCGCCATGGAACTTGATCTGCTCCCAGTCGTCGGTATACAGCTTGTCAGAACCGGCATACACGCCCAACTCAGCGTCGCTGGAGGCGATGTCGCCATAGAATGCGCCGGGCTTGAGCCACTCGCGCTTCAGGTAAGGCGTGGTAGTGATAGTAGCGGTGACCACGATGTCGGCGCCCGCAACGGCAGCCTCAGCGCTGGGAGCCACGGTGGCCTTTAGCTTACCTGTGGCGTTGACCTCATCGGCCAGAGCCTGAGCGCGCTCGGCGCTGATGTCGTAGATACGGACTTCCTTCAGGTTAGGCACGGCATAGGAAACGCCGTTGATCTGCATACGGCCCTGAGGACCGGCACCCACCAGCGCCATGACCTCGGAATCGGGGCGGGCCAGATACTTGGCACCCACACCGGTAACAGCACCGGTACGGACAGCGTTCACAATGGTGCCATCCATGATTGCCAGAGGCAGACCGGTCTCGGCGCTGTTGAGGATAATCAAAGCGGAGGAGCGAGGCAGGCCGTACTTGCTGGGATTCTCGGTCATAGCCAGTACCCACTTGATGCCCACGATGTCAAATTCGCCGCCCACATAGCTGGGCATAGCCATGATGAGACCCTGCTCCGCCTGCTTGGAGCCAGCGGGGCCTTTGCGCAGATTCAGCTTGCTGGGTTGTACGCATTCTTTTCTGCCGTGTACGGCAAAGCCCTTTTCCACAGCAGCGAACACCTTCGCCATGTCCAGGCCGCCGGCCTTAACGATGTCGTTCTGGTTCAAAAAGATAAATTTGCTATCCATAGTTCGTTTCCTTCCTTTTCAGTTATTGGTATCAGAAACGTCAGACACATCAGATGTGGAGGCGTTTTCCTCAGAGACGGGGGCCGCTTCACCCTCAGCCACAGCGTGGTGCTTTTTCATCAGGATCCGCTCGATCACGATAGCAACCACGATCAGGGCCACACCGCAGATATCGGTAATGCTCTCAGGCACGATCAGCAGCAGGGAGCCGATACCATAGATAAACCGTAGCCACACAGGGTGGTTGATGAACAGATGGCCGGCACCGGCGGCAGCCAGGAACACAACGCCCACGGTAGCGGTCAGCAGTACGATGGCGAAGGAGAGGATGGACTCGATGTTCTGACCCACCAGCATGGGCTGATACGCAAACATGAAGGGGATCAGGAAGCCAGGGGCAGCAATGGCCATGGACTTCACGCCCACCATCCAGGGCTTTGCATGAGCAATACCAGCCGCCGTATAGGAGGCGATAGCCACGGGAGGCGTGATATTGGACAGGCAGGAGAAGTAGAACACGAAGAAGTGAGCGGAGAACAGGTTGCAGCCCATGTTGACCAGAGCGGGCGCCACAACGGTAGCTACAACGATGTAGCAGGCGGTGGCGGGCAGGCCCATGGACAGGATGATGGAAGCCACTGCGGTCAGCAGCAGAGCGATAAACAGGTTACCGCCGGACAGGGAGATGATGTTGTAGGTCACAGTGGTGCCCAGAGCGGTCATGTTGCAGACGCCCACGATAATGCCGGCGGCAACGCAGGCGATCAGAGCGGACAGAGCAGAACGGGAACCACCGGCCAGACCCTCGATGAACTCACGGAAGGTCATGCGCTTGCGCTGGATCTGAGACACCAGAATGGTGGCGATCATACCCATGAAAGCGGCAAAGATAGCGGTATAACCCAGCAGCAGGGCAACGATAATGGTGACCAGCGGCGCAAACAGCCATACACGGCGGCCGAAGTCATGCAGAGGATCCTGCTCGGTACGCTCGACACCCTTTAGACCCAGTCGACTTGCCATAAAGTGAACCCAGCAGAAGCAGGACAGGTAGTACAGAATAGCAGGGACAACAGCGGCGCCCATGATGGCGCTGTAGGAGCTGGACAGGTAGGTTGCCATAATGAATGCCGCAGAACCCATGATAGGAGGCATGATCATACCGCCGGTAGAGGCCACAGCCTCAACAGCGCCGGCAAACGCAGGATCAAAGCCGGCCTTTTTCATCATGGGGATGGTGAACGCGCCGGTGGTGGCCACATTGGCAGCGGCAGAACCGCTGATGGTGCCCATCAGGCCACTGGAGATAACAGCCACCTTGGCGGGGCCGCCGGTAGCCTTACCAGCGATCTTGTTGGCAACGTCGGTAAAGAACTCACCGGTACCGGATTTATTCAGCAGAGAACCAAAGATGATGAACAGGAAAATATAGCTGGAAGCCACGTTTGTAGTCTGGCCGTAGATACCGTCACTGGTCATGACCATGCGGGTGATAAAGCGGTTGACAGAAATACCATAGTGGCCGAGAACGCCGGGAATATATCCGCCGAACAGTGCGTACAGGGTGAAAATCACCGGCAGCAGCGCCATGACGTTACCCACGCAGCGGCGGGTGGCTTCCACGACCAGCAGCAGCACGACGACACCGATGACATAGTCAGGAGTGGTAGGCTTCAGGTTGGTCTCAGCCAAACGGTCGACAATGGCGGCAAAATAGCAGCTGGAGAACATACCCAGCAATGCCAGCAAATAGTCAAAATACCGCAGGGCATGGGCCTTTTTAGCAAGTTTCATGGGATAGCACAGGAAAACCAGTGTCAACACAAAGCCGACGAAGATACCGGCCTTCTTCAGGGCGTCCAGCAGCAGAAAGCTATTAGACCAGATACCCCAAATAGCGAAGATCAGGGAGATACCAAAAATGATCCGTGCCTCAAGCGTTTTATCCTGAGAGCTCAATGAGGTATCTTCGATCTCGGATTGCGCCAGGCGCGAATTCATAATGTTTTTTTCTTTCTTTTTCATATTCCCTCCGAATAAGCAATCTCTTATGTGACGATTCCATTGTGTTGGAATGGGAGATGCATGGAAAACGACATCTTAAAGTGGTTCGATTCTCTTCTTATGGCCCTTTTCCCACCGCCGGAGTGGATATCCCTCCGGCGGTGGGGCCAGGCGGCAGAGAGAGGAGAAAAAACTCAGTAGCAGTTAATTAAAGTGTATAGCAAATGAAAGCTGTGGTTCACTTACTTGATGAGGCCCAGCTCACGCATGGCACGCTCAGCACCGGGATGCAGCTGCACGCCGGAAGCAGCCATGGTGTTGATGCTCTCTTCGGGGTTCAGGAAGCAGGGGCCGTTCATCTGGGGATTGATGGCCAAAACGTCAGCCTGATTGTTGTACAGCGCCATAACGATGTCGTACACAACATCCTCAGGCAAATCAGCATTGCAGGCGATGAAGCCAACATGACCAACAGCAGTGACGGTCTCAGTCTGGCCAGGATAGGTGTCGGCAGCGATGTCCATCTGAGTCATGAAGCCCCAGTCGGTCAGCAGGGTGTCCTTCTCTTCCTCGGTCAGGGAGTACAGGCGGCAGTTGCTGTTGCCGCTCAAAGCGTCAGCCACAGATGAGACAGGAGTGGCACCCGGAGTGATCAGCGCATCGGCCAGACCGTTACGCATGGCGTCCAGGCCCTCGCTGATACCCAGAGAGCTGCCGTTAATATCATCCATCGTGATGTTGAAGGAGGAGAGAACCTTCTCCATGGTGACAGCCTGACCGGATCCGGCCTCACCAACAACGATGTTCTTGCCCTTGAAGTCAGCAATGCTGTTGATGCCGGAACCATCGCGGATAACGATGTTGTACTGCTGGGACAGGATGGGCAGGACGATGCGCATATCGGGATGGGGGTTTCCCTCGAACTTGCCGGTACCGTTAACGGCATCGATGAAGATATCGCTCTGCTGCACCACCAGGTTGGCCTCGCCATCAGCCAGCAGACTGACGTTTTCCACGGAGCCGGAAGATGTAGTCGCGGAAGCTCTGTGGACGGTCTTGTCAGAGATGACCTGAGCGCAGGCCAGACCGGCTGCGTAGAACGCGCCGCCGGAGGTAGCAGTGGCCAGATTCAGGCGGGTAGGCGTGGAGCCGCTCTCGCCGTTCTCATCGCCATTGGCGGGGGTGTTGTTGCCGCCACAGGCAACCAGTGTGAAACACATGGCTAGCGCCAGAAGCATCGCAATCAGTTTTTTCATTTGTTTTCCTTCCTTTCTTCTTTTCTTTTTTACTACTGTTGTGTTGATGGGATAGCGGTTTGTTGTTGACATGGTACCTCTCTTTCTGCCAATCGTTGCAAATTGACCAATGACTTCAAGATGCTATATCTCCATCAGCCTTCCATATCCATGAATAGACTGGTGAATTTCTCCTGCCCGCAGCGCTGCCCACATGACAGCCTGATTGGAGCTGATAACAGGAATGCCCAGTTCACCCTCCAGACGGGCAATAATGTCCACCGAGCGGAAGTTGGTGCAGCTGATCACCATGGCGTCGATCTTATTATCCTGAGCAAAGGTCTGCTTTGCCAGGTCGTAGGCCGCCTCAGGAGGCAGCAGGCCGGAACCGCCGCGTTTGGTGATATTCAGGCCGTTGGCCTGAGCCACCTCAATATCCGCCTCCTTGAAAAAGGCAATCTGAAGCTGGTTGACCGCGTCTAGATAGGGTGTCGCCAGCGAGATACGCTTGGCCTGCAACTTGTTCAACGCTTTTACCAGAGAGCCTGCCGCCGTAACAGTGGGGCGGCCCGTCTGACCCTGAATGGTATGAGCCAGTTCCTGATCAAAGGCGTAGCCCTTGGTAAAGCTGCCGCTGGTGCAGCCGTAGGCGAATACATCACCCACATCCATAACAGCCTCCACCACATCCGGGAGACTTTTTGCCATATAGGCTAGCTGCTCCAGCTTGTCAGCGCCCCGCATCAGCATGCGGGTCTCATAGATCTCTACACCTTCCGGTGCCATCTGGGTCAATTCCGGACGCATGACAGAATTGACACAGGGCACCATCAGCGCTATCCGAAGTTTGTTACCAAACATTCTCTTCCTCCTTTTCATGTGCGGTAACTGCCGCAGCAGTCCCGTTTTTTTGCGCAGGTCTTTTTTTTATTGTAAGCAACACCACTATAAGGAACGCCGCCAACGCAACAAGGAATATACGACGGTCAGGATAAACCATGGCGCAGCTGGTAATTCCGGCAGCTGCACGGGCCCACATGGGCCACAAAACCACCAGCCAGCCCTGAATAGCCACGGCAGCAGCTGCTCCTGCCACCACCGCAATAAGCAGCGGGATCACCGCCTGAATGACACTCCCCTGAAACAGCAGGCCTTCATCACAGATAAATACGTAGGGGATCAACACCAAAGGAAGCGCTAGACTCATGGCCTTCAGACAAATGCGATTGAAATTTTCCTGTGTCAGCGCCGCTACCGCAGCGCTACTGAGCGCTACAGGCGGTGTAAACGGTGCCATGACCGCAAAGAAGATGATAAACATATGGGCGGGCATGATATCAGCCCCCATACCCATCAGGGCGGGAACGCCCAACGCGGATAGAACGATATACACTGCGGAGCTGGGGAGGAACATTCCCAGCAGCAACGTCAGTAGCATCATCAGCAACAAGCCGATATACAGGTGACTGTCTGAGATCTGCAGCACCAAATCCGTCATCTTCGGCCCCACATTCGTCAACGTCATGACCGTGATGATGATACCGGCGCAGGCGCAGGTCGGAGTCACAGAGAGTACCATCCGTCCCACCCTCTCGAATGCGGCAAGAAGCTGGGCCAAGTGGAATGTTCCTCGCCGAAGCTGTGCCGCCACGCCAATGGCGGCGATGGACAGCACCGCGTAGATCCCCGCTTTGATAGCACTGGAGCCCAGCAGCATCAGCAGCACCATAACGGCAATGGGTATCAGATAGAGCAAGCCCTGCCACAAGGGCTGGCTCTGTCCCGTCTCCTGCTGGTTAGGAACAACTGAGTGTATACAGTTCTTTTTGGCATGAAGCCAGAACACGATCCCAAGAATCAGGCAGTAGGCCAGTGAGGGGAAGATGGCTGCGCGAGACATCTGCATATAGTTCTTGCCCATGCAGTCAACCGACACAAACATTACCCCGCCCATCACCGGCGGCAGAAGCTGCGCCACATTGGTGGAGATTGCCTGGATCGCACCGGCCTCCACCTTGGAATAGCCGCTGTCCTCCATCAGCGGGATTGCCAGAGATCCCACCGTTACGGCGTTGGCCACACCGCTGCCGGAGATCATTCCCATCAAACCGCCGGCCACCAGTGAAGTCTGAGCGGCGCCGCCGCTGAATCGGGAGGTCAGTCGCTGGGCGACCTGCACGAAGTAACTCCCCGCGCCGGAAAACTCAATAAACACACCCAGCATCACAAACAAATATATGTAATTCGTGGACACGCCCAACGCTGTGCCGTAGATCCCCTCCGTACCCACGTACAGAAAAGACAGCACCCGCGGGATCGTCAGTCCATGACCAATAAACAAAGCCTCAAATACTGCATACAGTATACATATGAGCGTCAAAAATGTCAGCGTTTTATTCTTTAATCGGCAGGTAATGCCCAGTACCGACACCAACAGCGCGGCGGCGCACAGATTATCCAGCAGTAATAAGTTGCCCATCCGCAGACTGATTGCCTGAAATTCCAAGCAAATATATGCTGCTGAGATGGCAGATACCAAAGCTAGAAAAGCATCCACCGCAAGGAGAAAACGCTTATGCTCTTTCAAATCCGCTTCCATGTTCCAGCTGCAGCCCAGCAGGGCCAAAAGGCCCCAATGGATAGCCCGCTGGTACACACCAGGAAACATTCCAAACAGCGCTGTCCAGCTCTGGAATAGGGCCAAAGCCAATGCCAGCAGAACGCTGACACAGCGCATCAATGATAATCGTTTCATGACGCCCCTCCCCGGATTTCCGTCACACCGCGGGATGCGTAAAATCGCTGCGCTGCAGGATGCAACGGGATGGGTGTCAGTGCTGCGTTATCCAGCGTGATCCCTTTGGCAATGGCCTGTATCTCGCCCAATTGGGGCAAGTGATCAAAGATAGATATCAATACGGCGTTCACATGGCTGTCAGCCACCTGACTTCCCGTGATCAGCATAACCCCAAGACGTACAGTGAGTATGGGCGCCTCTGATACGTCGGATTGGGAATAGGTGTCGGCCGGAATGGTGTCGGCACGGAAGTAAGGATATTGTTCTGCCAGCTCCGCCGCCTTGTCGATCGGCAGCAGTCGTACATCACGCACCAGCGACAACTCCGTGATGGAGGAGTTGGGCATTGGCATAATAACGATCATAGCGTCGCAGTGACCGTCCCTCATGGCGATAACCCCTTCAGAGTAGCTCATCTGAACGCCACTGACAGTACTCTCGTCCAATCCGTAAGCGGCCAGAATATCCAGCGCCGCCATATACAGCGAGGAACCGGGGGGGCTTAGCACCACTCGTTTGCCCCGCAGATCCTGTACCTTCCGGATACCGGAGTCATCAAACACCACGATCTGTACAGCACAGGTATACAGTTCCGCCACCGCACTGACATCATAGCACTGCGTATAGGGCCACAGGCCATTTCTGGCAGCGTATGCGGCGTTGCTGTTAATAAAACCGAATTCCATATCCTGCCGGCCAACCAACGTGCCGTTTTCGATGCCGCCGCTGGTCACTTGCGCTTCTGCAGAGATATCCGTGATATAGCTGCAAATGCCGGCAGATATGGGATACCATTGACTGGTAGAGGTGCCGGAGGCCACCAAAATGGCGTGTTCGCCGCTGTCACCGCCACAACCGGACAGCCACAGCAGTACAAGCAGCAGGCAGGAAAGAAATGCTACCTTTTTCCGCAAGCACCGTCACATCCTCTCTAAATAATTCTGTTGTCAGGCCAGCAATTCCGCCAGCCAACTTTCGCACTGCTCGCGAGCCTGTATCTCCAGACCGCGGACCTGCGCCAGCTCCTCCTCTGTCAGTCCGTCGTAATGGACACCACCGAGACAGGTAACATTCCGGTTGGTCTGGGCGGCTGTATGCTCGGCCAGATCACGCAAAAGAAATTCGTCTTTATGGCCCGCCACATTCAGTACGCTGGAGGTAGCGCTGGTAGCCTGCCTGTCGGCCAAACTGGGTCTAGGATAAGCCAGCACCACACTGCCCACATGGGCAGCTCCGCCGGAGACGATCGCCACCACATCGCTGCCCAACAGGAACAGCGTATAGGTGATGGACACACGCCCCGCGCTCAGACACTTGATCACGGTTCGCAAGGTTTATCCCTCCCACCGACGCAGTACACCGTTATCGTCAATGCCCAGCAAATCCAGCAGACGGCCTGTCGTCTGGTCGATCACATCGTCCAGATCCTTAGGCCGACTGTAGAAGGCGGAAACCGGCGGTGCGATAATACCGCCCATCAGCGTAACGGTACGCATATTCTCGATATGGTTCAAGTTCAGCGGTGTCTCACGAGCCAGAAGGATCAGCCTGCGCCGTTCCTTCAGCGTAACGTCCGCTGCCCGCACCAGCAGATTGTCGCCATAGCCGTTGGCAATACCGGACAGCGTCTTCATGCTGCACGGAGCGATCACCATGGCGTCGGCACAGTGGGAACCGCTGGAGATCTGAGCTGCCAGATCGTCACAGTCAAACACGCGCCCGGCCAGTGTCTCCACCTGCTCCACTGTGTAATTTGTTTCATAGGCGATGGTTTTCTTTCCCCAGTCGCTGATGACCAGATTAGTCGGAACATTCCGCTGGCGCAGCATTTCCAGCAGCCGGATGCCATAGATGCAACCGGTGGCGCCGCTGATACCTATTGTCACTGTCATAATGCCGTACCTCCTTTACCCGATTACAGGGCGTTCAAGATATGTTCCACAGACGATGGTTCATTGAAATTAGCCGTGCCGACACAAACAGCCTTGGCACCGACCACCAGATACTCCTTTACATCATCCGCTGCCATAACGCCTCCGCAGCCTACAATGTCCAGCTCTGTCTCCTGTGCCAACCGCCATGTCTGGAACACGGACAGCGGCTTGATAGCCGGGCCGGACAAACCTCCCACCTGAGAGCCGAGACGGGAATGTCCGGTCTCATCCAGTGCCATAGCCCAATAGGTATTGGCACACACGGCGCACTTTGCGCCGGCGGCAGCGGCAGCCCTTGCAGTTTCCACTATATCACCGGCCAGCGGCAGCAGCTTGACCCACACGGGCCGGTCGCCTGCCTGAGCAGCCGCCTCCACCTGTCGGCAGCAGCTCTCCAGATAAGCAGCATAGCCCATTGTGCGATACTGCTCATAGGTGCAGTAGAGGTTTACCTCGATCGCCTTGACCCGTTCCAATTCGCACAGCCGCCCTGTCATCTGCCGGATCTCATCCGGTGTGCCGGTGATACTGGCGACCACAGGAACGTGCAGCTTCTCCAAACTGCGGTAGAATACCTGCGCGAATTTTTCATAGCCCGGGTTCTGTAGTCCCACGTGATTCAATAAGCCAGCGGCCGTTTCCCATAAACGGGGATTGGACGCACCGGGACGGGGCGCTGCCGTCATAGTACGGGTGACCAAGCCACCCAGCCGGTTCAAATCGATATAGTCAGCGTAGGAGGAACCGAACCCCATTGTACCGGCGGCATTCAGAATGGGATTTTGCAGCGTGACGCCGCCAACCAGGACTTCATGCATCAAACACTACCTCCTCCATAGGAAATACCGGGCCATCGACACACACTTTTTTATACATCGTCTTTCCGTTGGGGCCGTGCATGGGGAATGCGCAGCCGGAGCAGGCGCCGATCCCGCAGGCCAAACGCTCTTCCAGCGAGACAAAGCCCTTGGCGCCGCATTGCTCAGCCCACTGCTGCACCCGGCGAAGCATCGCCACAGGGCCACAGGCATACACTGTCGTCTGCGGCGGCAACTGCGCAGGCAGAAGGGAGAGGACGGTAGCCCCGTCCTGCTCCGCAGCCGTCTGCAAAGAAGAGAAAGAGAAAAGCGAATGACTGAGAAATAGCTGTTCTTCGGTCTTTGCCCCGTAATACATGGTCACAGGGACATCGGCCTGATGGAGCCGCCGCGCCAGCAGGTGCAGCGGCGCCGCACCCATGCCGCCCGCAATAAGAACGACCTGTGTGCAATCTTCCGGAAACGGTGTACCGATGGGACCCATCAGATCCTGCTGGCTGCCGCAGGAAACTCGAGCCAGCAGCTCCGTGCCGTGCCCCACAGTGCGGTACAACAGCACCACCTCGCCGTTTTGGGGATCAGCATCACAAATGCTGATGGGGCGACGCAAAAGCGGCTGTGCCCCCTCTCCTACTCGAATAAAGACGAATTGTCCGGGGTGGCAGCGCTTCGCAATGACCGGAGCGGCCAAGCGCAAGCGGTAATAGGTGTCCGCCAGCCGGGTGTGCTCCAGCACGGTGGCAAATTCTCGTGTCCTGTCTGACATAGCAGTACCTCGTTTCCGCTAGTAAAAAATGTTCTACCGGTAAGAAATTACTTCTCGCGGTTCTTCATGAAGTCACGGATCATCTCCTCAATATAGGGAGCGTCCTGACCAGGGGTAAACACGCGCTGGAAGTCCTCCTTCTTGTCCAGAGGAGCCGTGGCGTCGATGCCCATCTTGGAAGAAGCTCTGGGATAAGGAGCAGAGGGATCCAGAGTGGGGCTGTACATAGTAGGCAGGATCATAACATCCTTCTCAGGCTGCATACGGGTGTTGATAGCCCATTCCACCTGCATCATATCGTGGACATCAATGTCCTCATCCACCACTACGCACAGCTTGATGCCAATGTTGGCGGCCAGCAGCGCGGCAATGATGTTACGGGGCTCATAGGGATGACGCTTCTTGATGGAGATGACCAGATGATGACGGCTGGTACCGCCGTGGGTCATGCAGATATCCTTGATATCGGGGCAGATCTTGTAGGCCTCACGATAGGCGATAGCGGTGGCAGCCAGATCCATCAGCCAATGATTCTCGGTCATGGGCATACCGGTCAGGGCGTTCTGGAAGATCGCGTCGTGACGCATGGTGATGGCGGTGATCTCCACCACGGGCGCCTTGCGGATCTCACTGTAGGTGCCGGGATATTCGCCGAAGGGGCCATCGTCCTCACGAATACCGGGGATGGTGCGGCCTTCGATAACGATTTCAGCGGTAGCGGGAACCTCAACATCAATCGTCTTGCACTTGACCATCTTCACAGCCTCGCCGCGCAAACCGCCAGCCATACCCATCTCATCGGTACCAAGAGCGGGGCGGCACTGGGAGGCAATGGCGATAACAGGATCGCCGCCGATAACGGTAGCGATTTCGGTGCCGTTGCCGTTATCCTCATTGCGCTCGATAATGGTGCCCAGATTCCTGCCCTTGGGGGCGAAGCAGGTCATATGGTTCTTATCCAGCAGCAGCATACGGTGCATGGAGGAGTTGCGCTTGCCGGTAACAGGATCCTTGGCGATTTGAACGCCAGCCGTGATGTAGGGACCCAAATCCTTGGCAAAGTTGGTCAGGATGGGCAGCTTGTTCAGATCGATATCGTCACCTGTGATGACAACTTCGTGTACGGGGGTGTCCTTATCCTCTACCATCTCCGGCTCAATGAACTTGTTCTCATGAGCCACATACTCTTTGATGGTGCTTTGGGTATCATGGCCCAAGTCAAGGGCTAACTGCACACGCTCACGGCTGCCGTAAAGGCTGGCCAGCACAGGCATATCGTAACCCTCAACATTGGTAAACAGCAGGGCGGGGCCGCCCAGATCAGAGCTCTTGCGGGAAAATGCGGCGATCTCGTGCTTCGTGCTCACTTTACGGTCGATCACCATCAGGTCATTGCGGGCCTTCAACTCCTCCAGGAATTCTCTCAAATCATTGTACGGCATACGAAAAATCCTCCTTAAAATATTATTCCTTTTTACTGATGCCTCTTTATCGATAACACTATTCGCTGATAGGCTGATCCAATGTCAGACAGTGCTTGGGGCAGGCCATCGCACAGGCACCACATTCCATGCACAGATCGTCCCGCACGCGCCACAGCTTCTTTTTGCGATCCACCGTGATGGCATTATAGGGGCATTTTCGGACGCATAACCCACAGTAAACGCAACTTTCTCCGGCATTAAGGCGGAAAATCCCATCCGCTTCCGGCTGGGGCCGATAGGGTAGATCGTGCAGATCCTTCCCCAGCGCATTGGAGATAGCGTTGATAATAGCCGGTGCACTGGGAACCACGGCGCACTCCGCGATGCTCTTGGCTCCGTATGGGCCGGTAGGCTCACCCTTTTCGATGAAATCCGTTTGCAGTTGGGGCATCTCCAGAGACGAGGCCACATGGTAGCTGTGCAGGCTACTACGTTTAAGATGACCGCTGGCGTTGAACTCCAGCGCCTCAGACAGGGCATAGCCCATGCCCATCTGAATGCCACCCTCCAACTGTCCCTCGATCCCCACACGGTTCATTACCTTACCCACATCATGAACGGCAATATAATCTGTGACCGCCACCGCGCCGGTCTGGGTATCCACCCGGACGCGGGCCATATGCACGCCGTAAGAGCCGGGTACATGGTAGGAAGAGTGGGTCGCCACGCCGAAGATCTCGTTCTTGGATACGCTCTGTGCGTGGTTGACCACCTCCGCAAGAGGAACCCGCTTGCCGGACGTGTCAACGGCACAGCCCTGCTGTAGCGTAATACTTTCTTCCGGCTCGCCCAAAAGAGCCGCCGCTTCATGCCGCAACTGGCGGGCCACATCCTCCGCCGCTTTCTTTACCGCGCCGCAGCTTACATATACGCCGCGGCTGGAAAAGTCACCCAGATTCCAGCCGCACACATCGGTATCAGAGGCCAGACAGTCGATCTGCTCTAGCGGGATGCCCAATTCCTCGGACACCACCTGCATCTGAGTAATCAGTGATCCGTTGCCCATATCATGGGTACCTGTATGCAGAATGCAGGAGCCATCGTCGTTCATCTTGATGACCATGCAGTTCTGGTCAATTTGAGAACCAAAAGCACCGCTGCCGTGAACGCCCAACGCCCAGCCCACACCGATGCGGTATCTACCGTTCTCCTCCGACAAGGACTCCCAGTTTTTCTGCAGCTCCAGCACTCTAGCCAGACAATCCTTGGGTCTGGGATTGCCGATGGGGTGGCCCACGCACAGGTCGCTGTCTTCGGGATCAACAAGATTGCGCAGCTGCAACTTAGTATAATCCAGTCCCATCTCTCTGGCGATACGCTGAAGCTGACACTCCATAGCGAAGTAGACCTGGGGGGAACCGTAGCCCCGCATAGCACCAGCCACCGGTGTGTTGGTATAAACAGGAGTGCCGATGAAGCGCATGTTGGGGATCTTATAGGCCTTGAAGACCTTGGCGCTCATGGCGCCGATCACGTTGCCTGCACTGGAGGCGTAGGCACCGGTGTTGGTGATGACACGGATATCCTGTGCCGTGATGGTGCCGTCGTTTTTCACGCCGGTTCTAATATAGGTAACGGATGCGTGACGAACGCGGGTGGCCACCATGCACTCCCGGCGGGTCATGGTCAGCTTTACCGGGCGATGGCACAGCATTGTCAGCGCCGCAGGGATCAGTTCAATACAGGCCTCCATCTTGCCGCCAAAGGCTCCGCCGATGGTGGGGCTGATCACACGGATGCGGCTGAGGGGCATTCCAAAGATGCGGGAAAGAACGATCCGCTCACCAAAGGTGTTCTGAAAAGGTGCTATCAGCGTCAGCTTGCCGCGGGCATCCATACTTGCAATGGCGGTATGGGGCTCGATGGCACAGTGATGAATGGCAGGCGTGGTATAGCGATCCTCGAAAATGCGGTCAGCCTCCTGAAAGCCCTTGTCCACATCTCCCGCGTTTTTCTCCACCCTACAGGCGATATTGCTGGTGCCATGGAGAGGATAGGCGTCCTCCTTCATGGCCTGTTCCGGATCCACGTAAACCGGCAGCGGCTCATATTCCACTCGGATCAGGTCAATGGCCTGCTGAGCGATCTCCGGCGTATCCGCCGCCACAGCCGCTACCCGGTCGCCGATAAAACGCACTGTGTCATCAAATACCCGCTCCGTCTCAATAGGAGCCGGTACCTGCAGGTAAAAGCGCGTGGTACTGTTGAACCGCCGCTGGGGCGTGTTCTTATAACAGGCCACCGCATGTACGCCCGGCAGCGCCTCTGCCTCCGAAGTATCAATGGCTGTGATGCGGGCATGGGCCACAGGGCTGAACAGCACCTTCGCGTGCAGCATACGGGGCAACTCCATATCGTCCACAAACTGCAATTGGCCGGTGACCTTCAGGGCGGCGTCATGCACCGGGATGCTTTTTCCGATCATAGATTCAGGCTTCATGTTCTTCGTGCCTCATCATCCGTGCGGCGGTCTGTATTGCTTCCACGATTTTATAGTATCCGGTGCACCGGCAGATATTATTGCCGATGGCCTGACGAATTTCCAACTCTGTGGGATCGGAACTCTTATCCAACAACGCCTTGGCGCTCATAATCATCCCAGGTGTACAAAATCCGCATTGTACCGCGCCGCAGTTAATAAATGCCTGCTGAATAGGGTGCAGCGCAGCACCGTCGCACAGGCCCTCAATGGTCTCGATATGCTTGCCTGCAACAGCAGTCGCCAAAACACGGCAGGAGTTCACAGCCTCGCCATCAACGATCACCTTACAGGCACCGCAGTCACCAGAATCACAACCCTCTTTTGCGCCGGTCAGGCGCAGAACATGACGCAGCACGTGCAGCAGCGTCCATTTCGGCTCCACCGCCACGGCAACATCTTCGCCGTTAATGGTCAATACGATTGTTTCCATACTACGTCTCCTTTCTATGCGATTCAGGGAGGACAGCTTCCCGCAAAAGTAGATTCATTTTTTCTTTTTAGGAAACATAGATTGATCTCCCATTATCCCCAAGAGAAAATAACGTATTTTTTCTTGTATACCGTATACACTTCATTATATAAAAAAATATATAGTATACAGTTTTTTATATAAGAAAAAACTTCAGCTTATTGTAGCGCGAGAAGTAAGCTTCTGCCGCTCACGATAACCGCGCAACGCAGCCTCTTTTACGTTAGTCAGGTGGAGCAGCATAGCGCTCTTAAACTGCTCTAGATTCCGCACCTCCAGTGCGGTGGCAATCGCCATATGCTCCTTTACCGCCTCATACCGGCGGCTCTTGCCGTAGGTAGCAAACTCCCGCAGGTGGGTATGACCGAGATTAAGAAATGCTGTGCTGGGGTTATACTGCTCGATCTAATTGAGCAGCTTGATGACCAGCGGCATACGGCTGCTGCGGATCAAAATGTCGTTGAACATATCCAAATGGTAGAAATAGGTGTCACTGTCGTCACTTTTCAGTGCTTTGAGACAGGTGCTGTTACTCTCGTTCATTTGGGTGACCTCAGTCTCGGTGATATTCTAGATGACTTCCTCCAGCGTCAGCATCTGCAGGGCGGCGTGAATGGTATATACCTCTTCCATCTCTTTTTCGCTGAGCTGCGGGCGAACCACTGCACTCTTCCGCGGCTCGTAAATCACCAACTCATCCTGCTCCAGCATCCGGATCTCTTCACGGATTGGAGTACGGCTCACGTGGAATATTTCTGCGTATGTCGTTTCTACCAACCGCTCATTCGGCTCGATTGCACCGCTGAGTATCGCCTGACGCAACTGCTCATAAATGCTTTCCCGTTGGGGGTTTTCCTGTACAATGGGGACAGAATTCGCCATTCCCTCCCCCCATGTACAATTTTAGCTTTATTATAGACACCAACACGACATCAGTCAATATTTTACAATCGATTTCTACAAATGCGATAAAAAAAATCCTTCCTTTCGTCAGATTCACCCGTATTTTGCTCTGGCGTATTACCAAGAGAAACACTCAGGCGGCAATCTGTTTTCACTTCAGAAACGCCTGTCAGCTTTTTGTGGCGTTATTCTTCTTTTTGCCGGCATTTTTTAGGAATAGTTGCCAAATGACAGCAAATAGGGTATACTGAACAGACTCTGATAAAGCGGTTCATTTTCAGTAAAGGAAACTGCCAATATGTTCAAACACATTCTTATCGTCTTTTTCGTCTCCATGGTGCCGCTGCTCGAGCTGCGGGGCGCCATCCCCTACGGCGTGGTATACGGCCTGCCCCTGTGGCTGACCTTTGTGGTGGCCATCGTGGGCAATATGCTGCCAGTGCCGGTGATCTATTTTCTGGCCCGAAGGGTGCTGGTGTGGGGACAGGACAAGCCCGTTAGAGGAGCACGCAAAGCACCCACACAGCCCCCGCCTGTTCGTATCGCCCAAGACCGGCACTATGTTCGATCCGGACTCCTTCCGCCACACCCATGAGAAGATCCTGAAGGCCATCGGCGCGGAGCACATCAGATTTCACGACCTCAGACACACCTTCGCCACGCTGTCCCTCAAGTACGGCGTGGATGTCAAGACGCTGTCCTGTGCGCTGGGCCACTACGACGCGGGCTTTACCCTCAGCACCTACACCCACGCCACGGAAGGAATGAAGCGCTCCGCCGCCGACACCATCGGCGGCGTCATCAGCCAGACAATGTAGCCCACAAAAAAGCCGAAGAGGGGCGGGCGATGCTTTCCGCTCCTCTCCCGTCATTTCGGCTTTTGGGTCACGGTTTGGGTCAAGCGAAAAACGCCAAAATGCTGCGTCACTGTTTGAAGACACAAACAGAAAAAGTTCCTGATTTCGTAAGAAATCAGGAACTTTTTGGTGGAGACTGCTGGACTCGAACCAGTGACCTCCTGCGTGTGAAGAACTGCGTAATGACTGGTGCAGGCGGTCATAGCCGCCGCGTTCCGCATAGGCACAGGTCGTTTGTCCCACCGCAAGGGCTCAAGCTGTACATCGCAACAGCGGTTTACAGCCTAAAAAGCCCGACACATAGCATCATCCAATATTTGGTAAATCTAACTAACACCGCGCAGGGAAGATCACGAGATTTATCGATGCTCTATATATGCAAAGTTGAGCACTTTTGTTGCCGCACGAAATGTACCGATAGCTTTCCTGGTAAGCATTAGCATGAGCCTTACCATACAAGAGTGTTTGAATCCGCCTGCTGCTGACAACTAAATCGCACTAAATCCATCAGCATAGGTAGCATTTTTAATTTCGCTTGCATCAACCGAAAAAGAGCCTTGCCGATCAAATAAGACAGTAATTGCTTTTGAATAGTCAATGTCGCCGTGGAGAACACGAATGTAGAAGCTCGCATGGTGCTTTTTGCAAAGATTGCACACGGTCATCAGCCCAATGCCGCTACCTCCGGAATCCTTGCGGGAGGTATTGCGCCGTGAGCCGAGAGTTTTAAGGATCTCCGGCAAAAAAGGTGGCCCATTATCGCCGACACTGACAAACAAGGACTGTTCATGCACGCCCATTTCGATAAAGACGCACCGTTTGCCCTCGTTGCCTGCAACAGAAAGCAAGGCATTCTCGGTTAATTCAGCCAAAATGGTGGATATGTCATGGTCGGGAACACCGGCAGGAATAAGCTGCTGCACATCACAGGGAACGCGGACGTTGATGGTGATACCCTTTTCCTTTGCCCGGTAGCGCATAATGGAAACCACCGCATCAATGATAGGGGATCCTGTTTTTGCCAGATGACCCGTGTCGTTTTCATAACCCCTTACAACGCCTGCCCTTTCTTGTGAAAGGGCATCGATTTGTGCGACCATTGCCTTTGCGCATTCCATGCGCCCCACAAGATCATCATTTTTTGCGGTGGAAACAAGGAATTCCTTGACACAGAGATCTAATGCAGGAATGAGCTTATTGTCCCTATGTACTATGGCAGATAATATCTCATTCTCTTTGCGGAGAGTATCAACCTCTTTCCTCATCTCATCCATTTCGCGGCAATTTAGGCGTGCATGGTAGTCCTGCGTAATACGGCTTTTATACCAAAACAAAAGCAGCAGGCCAAAAAGAAAAACGGAGAACATGATCATAACGGAGATCTGATTTATTTCAGGTCCCATCCCCAGAAACGATGCCATCAAAAGGATGGATACGCTGAGATATACGCCAATGTCTCCGTATTTTGAGTCCGTGAGAAAGGGCAGTCCATGTGAAAAACGCCGTATTTTGAAAAACAGGAAAACTAAAAGCAACTGTGCTACGCCAATCAGACCAGCTTGTATCAAGGGTGGAATGGTTCTGAGCGCAGGGAACACTTCCTGCATGATTGCAAGAACGGCTACGCCTATGAAAAAGCTGATATAAGAGAACGCAAAACTGCTAATTACCGCGACAAGTATAGTATTTGCCTTTGCGGGGAAGTAATGCTGAAAGTAAACGATCATAACAGCAGCCAGCACGATAAGGCTTACAGCCGGAGCAATACTCCGAAGTATACATATAAGGGCTGCTCCGGTAATGGTAAAGATAGATAAAGAGAGGATTTGAGAAAGTTTGCTCGGTGGATGCTCATTCAGAAGCCTGTGAATGGTGTAAACGCAGCACAGAATCATAAAAATGTATTTGATGGCAACGGTGAAAATCAAGCATCCCTCCATCCTAACAAAAACCAAAGAAAAGATGCAGCCAAATACGAATAGAGAAATCCGCACCGCACCGTTATCCTCTAGGCATATCAAAAAAAGGAGGGTATTCGGATGCGGTGGCTGCGTACATTCTTCTATTGGTTTGGCCTTTAATCTATTTCGTTATCGCATAATAGCCGGCTCAAGTGAGTCGGCTATTGCATTTAATATGCGTTCTTGATCTTGTTGGCGTAATAATAGATGAACTCAGTCAAAGTGGGGGACCCTCTCTCCTGACTGATTTTTGCAGTATAGTGCAGCAGCAACTCATCAATAGGGGAAGATCTCCACGCTCGTGTGATAGCATTTTGCATACCGCGTTCCACGCTGGATGCCGTTTTGCCGTGTGCCAGACCAATTCTGTCGCAAAGATTTGACACATTGCGGTCAGTGATTGCGAACTGTATTGCTTCCACGAGATAGCCATAGCCAACCACCTTGGGATTGATGCCAATGGCATCCAATTCCGCACAGATTCGCCGTATCATTCGCTTTTGTTGCTGCGCATGGCTTTCCTGCGTCCCACTCAGTTCGCCGGAATGTATCCGTGCCTTAGGCATTACGCTACCCAACATACGCAGGAAGTCAACAAGAGAGCGCGGGGAATATCCGTCCTGATGTTTTGAAAAAATATAGTCTGCACCGAGCTTTCGCTCCAGCTCATATGTAATCGCACTGGAGTTGTTGGTTGTAACTATAACATAAGGGTATACGTCCACAGGAGCGTTCTGTAACGCCTTGAGTAGAGACAACCCGCTTCCGCCCCCTTCGTGTAGTTCCAGGTCAAGGATGATCACGTCTGGCAGCATGTCGCACACCATTTGAAACGCCTCGATAGAACTGCTTGTAATACCCAGTAGCTCCAATTCACTTTCGCCGTCCAAACAGTCTTCTAACTCCCGACAGGTGCGAGTGTCATCTTCAACAAGCAAGATGGAAACCACGCTTTTCATGGAATCACCCCCTCACACTCATAGAATACACGAACTTCCAACAGAAAGCAACATTTTCCAACATAAACAACTTCAAAAACCAATAGAAAAGAAATGCAAGAGGTGAGATAATACGATTGTGATGGAATAACGCTATGCAAGGAAACTGTTTTAAGAAAATCATATATCACGTGGAAGCCGATACGCAACGGTGACCGCATGGATATAAATAAAAACAAATAGGAGAAAAATTATGGAACTGAAAAACATGAATGGCTTCTGCGAACTGACGCAGGAAGAGGCAATGGAAGTTGATGGCGGGTACAGATTCATATCTGGCGATCCTCAACCCTATAGGAATAACCACGTTGCTGCTGCAGCGACCTGTTCAATTGTTGCCAGCTGTTTTGGTGGACCGGCGGGAGCAGCAATCGGAATCGGCCTTACACTTTGGAGCCTCATGTGATGCTTCACTAAGACGGGTCCTGGAACCAGCGGAGGGTTTCCGCTGGTTCCAGGAATTCGAGGATTTAAAGATTTAAGGAGGCAACGGATAAAAATGGAACGTAAGAGTGTCCTGATTGAGACTCTTGAAAAAGTGTGCATTCCCGTGGGAGCCTCTCTGTGTGCCTTTTTCACTGCGATAGACATAAAGGCGATGAAAAACACAGATTGTTCTGAATGGATTGTTTTCTTGGGAGTATTGCTTACAGCTGAAATAGTGAAAATGAAGCGCGGGATGGGCAAAAAGGGATTTGTTGCAATTTACACCGGCATACTATTGTTAGCAATTGGCATTTTTATAGCCGCCCATTTTTAGCAGCTTTCTTGCAAAAGAGCGATGAACCCCAAAGCAGATAATTCTTCCCATTGTTGTTCTTATCATTGCTGCATTTGCAATTATCAGAGCGTTTCGCAAGGGCGAAATGTGAGTCGATGGATATAAACAAAAACATTGGAATAACCGGAAAAATATTCGCGGTTATAACTTCCTCTGTCGATAAAATGCGGCTTTGAAGCACGTGAAGGTCTTGGGGCATTTGTCCCATGACCTTTATGTGCAAAAGCAAGAATGTTCAAAAAACGTAATTCATCGTTTCGGAAAAGGTAGAACCCCCTATGTCTAAGAATAAGAAAATGCTACTATGCGTTTCTGTTGTCTTTCTTGTATCAACAATTATCGGCGTTTTTTTGAACATGCTCACTGGTGCGAATGAAATTTACACATTCGCGTGGAAAAGGCTTTTTCCCTCCTCCGCAATGGCGGCATACGCGCTCTTTCTCTATTCCCGAGATTTCATTGATAGTGCACATCAAATGGGAACACGAAAACTTATAACAGCGGCGGCCATCGGAGGGTCGCTTATGGTCGGACTGAATCTTCTCTTTGGCTTGCTTCGGGCAAGGATAGGCGGAGACCTGCTCACGCAAAATCAAGAATCGTTGAACGCTACGGCGGCAACACTTCCAATCGTTGCTTTCTTTGTTTCGCTATTCTGTGCGCCGATCGTGGAAGAGACCATATTCCGTTTTATTTTGCAAGGATGGCTGCGAGAGCGGATCAAACAGGGTGGAGCGCCGATTTCTGTGATAATCGCAGGAACGTTATTTGCCTTGTTGCATACAGGTATCCCTGTAGATTTGATCCAATACCTTCCTGTCGGTCTTTTGTTGGGAGCTATTTATGAAAAGACACATTGCATTTCCCTTTTGATCTGTATACATAGTTTTAACAATCTCATCGCCTTTGCGCTTCAGAACATGTGACAAGAGCCAAAGCGCGGGACTTTACCGCTTCGCGTACCCCAGGGGCACAAAGACCTGGTGATATATGGAGTCACTGTAATGAGTAGGTTTCGGTCTCTGCTTTATCTATGCATGGACAAAGAATCTTTGCTTTCCGTGGCTTTTCCATGCATTTTTGAACTGTATTGCTTGCGTGGGCATTGTACTGGGGTAGCGACATCTGCCTATACAGACCGTTAAGCATTTTAGATGGGAGGATCAAAATGAAGATCGATTGGCATGCAGGAATCATTCTTCTATTTGCGTTGTCTTCACTTTTCTTTTTAGGTAAGGCATTGGCAAATAAGCGAAGCGGTAAACCATTTCGTTGGAAAATAGGAAAGCTCCTATTTATTGGTATGAGTTCTGTCACTGTCGTGTTGTTACTCGCAGCACTTCTGTTTATGCTTCTCAAGAACTACAACTTGATGCAATGGTTTATTTCAATAGGCTACGTCTTGTCTGCTTTGTGCGGCGTTCTCTTTGCACCAAGTAAAGAGTAATGATGTAAGGGTTAATTTAAATGGAGATTATTCTGGCGAAGATTGTAACGATCCTTTTATTGACGGGGTCTTTTGCGCTCATTTGTGCAGGGCTTTCCCGCAGGAAACTGAAGCTGTCGCAGTTAAGCGGGAAACTGCTTCTGCTTTCTGTTTCGGGGCTTGCTTCCTACGCGATCATAGTTGCCCTGGCAATATGGAAATGGAACAGTGCCGGAGGATCCGTGATTATCGCAGGTATTTGCTCCTATGCGCCCGCCGTCGCACTGTATCGTATTTTGATTAAAGATTTGGAAGTCTAATATAAAAACTGACACACATTTACATTCGGAGGGTTCGTATGGCTTTCATCGTAATTACCATCCTTGTACAAGCGGCGATTGCCTTTGCTGTGTTGCATGCATTCAAAGTGCGGAAGCAAAAGAATATCACATGGACGTCTCCGGCACGGAAGTGGTATTTTATGGTCAGTGCTGCGGCGCAGGCAACCTTAGCAGTCATTTCCTTTGTCAAAACCGACGACAGCAGCTTTTGGCTATTGATGATGATTGTGTCCGCACTGGCTGCGATCAATCTCTGTACACAACTAACTATCGGTAAGGCAAAATAACAGTTCCCCCACAAGACAAAACCGTGCCATTTGTGGTGCAGGGCAGCGATACGCTGCCCCGCACCGCAAGCCAATAATCCGCAAAAGAGAACAGTTGATCGGAGTTTCGTTATGACCTACTATTGTATCAAACAACATGATGTTACCGACTGCGGAGCGGCGTGCTTGGCAACAATCTCCAAACAGTATGGGCTGAGTCTTCCCATATCCCGCATTCGCGAAGCAGCGGGAACGGACAAACAGGGAACGAATCTACGGGGACTCGTTCAAGCAGCGGAGCGACTTGGCTTTACTGCGAAGGCCGTAAAAGGAGATCAGAACGCGCTACTCAGTGATTTTCCGCTGCCTGCCATCGCCCACGTACTGGTAGATGGCAGGCTGCTGCATTATGTCGTGATACATAAGGTCACAAAAAAGAGAATATTGGTGGCCGACCCGGCCAAAGGTATGGTCAAGTACACACCAGAGGATTTTTTTAAGATCTGGACGGGTGTATTGGTTATCATGATACCCAGTGAGGCATTCAAAAAAGGAAATGAGACGAAAGGCACGCTGTCGCGGTTCTTCTCGCTGCTGTTGCCGCAGAAAGGACTATTAGCACAAATATTTCTGGCCTCACTCCTTATTACTGTTTTCGGGATAGGCGCATCCTTCTATTTCCGATTTATCATGGATGAGGTCGTGGTCAATGGACTGGAACGCTCACTGACCATAGTATCTATCGGCGTGCTGGCATTGTATGTATTCAAGGCGGCACTGGAATACTTCCGCGGACACCTGATGATCTATATGAGCCAAAAGCTGGATATTCCGCTGATATTAGGCTATTATCAGCATGTTTTGCGGTTGCCCATGAGTTTTTTCGGCACCCGGCGTGTTGGCGAAATTATCTCCCGCTTTACAGATGCATCGAAAATTCGGGACGCCATATCCAGCGCAGCCCTGTCCATTATGATCGATACGCTCATGGCAGTGGTCGGCGCAGTGGTGCTGTACTTACAGAGCCAAACCCTGTTCTTTATCGCTGTGCTGCTTCTGCTGCTTTACGGTCTAGTGGTGTTTGCCTACAATCATTCCATCCGCAAGGCAAATGAGCAGGTGATGGAGGACAATTCACAGGTAACTTCCTATCTGATAGAATCGCTGAATGGGATCGAAACGGTGAAAGCCTATACCTATGAACGCCACGCAGAATATGAAACAGAGAAGCTGTTTGTCCGTTTTTTGAAAAGCATCTTCCATGGTGGGATGCTGGCCAATGGGCAACAGACTCTGACTGGTGTTATAGCCGCTATCGGGGAAATCGCGATCCTATGGGCAGGCACTGCCTCTGCCCTCAAAGGTGATATGACAATGGGACAATTGATTACCTTTAACGCACTGCTGGGCTACTTCTTGACACCTATCCAGAATCTTATCAATCTCCAACCTACTATGCAGACCGCCGTTGTCGCAGCAGATAGGCTCTCTGAGGTGTTGGAACTATCAGCAGAACAGGGAGAAGACGAACACGGTAAGCTCAAGGACATCTCCCTGCGACAGCCCATATCCATCAGAAACCTCGACTTCAGATACGGAACACGAGAATTGGTACTGCACAGCATTGATCTGCACATCCGACAAGGCGAAAAAATCGCGCTGGTGGGCGAAAGTGGCAGTGGCAAAACCACGCTTGTCAAGCTGCTTATGCGGTTTTATCCCTGGGAGAAGGGTGAAATCTGTTTTGGCGATTATAATGCCAAGGATATTGCGCTGGATACACTGCGGCAGCACATTGCCTATATCCCCCAGGAAACATTTCTGTTTAGCGGCACGATACGAGACAACTTGCTGTTGGGCAATGAAAATGCTCCGCTGGAGGAAATTATCGAGGCTTGCAAAATGAGCTGTGCCAATGAATTTATAGAGAAGATACCTACTCGGTATGATACTCTTTTGGAGGAAAACGGCGCAAACCTCTCCGGAGGACAACGGCAGCGACTTGCAATTGCTCGGGCTCTATTAAAAAAACCGGACGTACTTATTTTAGATGAGGCCACCAGTAACTTGGATTCTGTAACAGAAAAAGCCATTGAAAAGACTATCGACAACCTGCCCGATACCGTTACAACAATTATTATTGCCCACCGCCTTAGTACAATTATGCACTGTGATACCATCTACGTCATGGATAATGGAAGAATTGTAGAGAGCGGAAATCACGAGAAGCTTATGCAGAGCAAAGGAATATATTATCAGCTTTGGAAAGAACAGAGCCCCACTATGCAGGGAGGTGACATGCGATGAGCGTGAAAATAATGGACATAAATGACCTTTCTGATAGTAGGGAAGTCATGGCAAAAAAGGTTCCTCCCGCGACAACTGTCTTTATCTGTTTTGTCGCTATGATGCTTATAGCGGCATTTATATGGGCGTATTTTGGGAAGATAGATACCTATGTCATCGCTACCGGAGAAATACGTTCCGCTGAGACACCATCCACGATAACTCTCAGAAATGGTGGAAAAATCGCCAATATTATTATAGCAGATGGTTCTTTTGTACATGAAGGGGACGCAATCATAGAATTAGATAAGGATTATTATGAAAAACAGCGATCTTTGTTGGACGAACAAATTGCAAAGAAAGAATCCGACATAGCAAACTACCAGCAACTCATCAAATCTATACAAAATGATGACAATATGTTTCATGAATCCCGTGATCCTGTTTTTTATTACCAATATGAGAATTACCGGTTAGAACTGGAAGCAGCAAACAAGAAAATAGCGGCGACCAATGATCAGGTTTCCGCAACCAGTAAAGGCTATGAGTTGGCAATTGACTATGCTGCGGACAATCTGAAGTCTGTGCAGGTATTGTACAAGGAATATCAAGCACTGTATGCTGCAGTTGAAAGCGGCGGCACCTATACTGGAGCTAATCAAACGGTTACAAGTGCATATAACAGCTATAAATCCTCATTGGATAAAGCAAGAATTAGTTATAGTGCCTATGAAGAAGCGTATACGCAGCTTTTGAGGGAATACGAATTATCTGGAACAGGTAGTACTCCTTCCGAAAGTGAAAACGAAACCATGCCTGATCCTAACGATATGTTTCCGGAAAAAACCGCAAATGGTACAGCAAATAACGAATCAACAGATACCGATGAGTCAAAAACGGCAGCTGCAGGCGCACCGGGTAACTTTGACACAGAGGGTGCCAGCCAAACCACATCCTTATCTTCCGTTACTGCTGAGCAGGTACGGCAGGCGAAATACTCTATGGACACAGCCCAAGCCGATATGGCGGCGATAAAAATGTCCGCGCTTGAGCAAATAACGGCAACGTTGGACAAGTTGAATGAACAGGCATCTGCCTATCAATCCAATATCAGCGAATATAGAGCGAAAGATGGTGCTCTTTTATATGATGACAGCCGTGAGATTTCCCGGCAGCAAATCAAAAACGGATATTACATTGATATTAGCAATTCCATTGTGTCTTTGCGTCAAGAACTTAAAACCTTGGAATCTCAGAAACTAGATGCTGAAGAAACATCTGCAAATCTTTCTATCTCTGCGGCAAGGAGTGGCATTCTTCTCTACAGTCAGAATTGTGCCATCGGAGATGTTGTTAGCGGAGGAGCCACAATAGCCTCGATTATCCCGGAATCGGGTGGCTACGAGATAGAGCTCTACATTCCAGATGGAAAATTTCAGAAGTTCATGTCGGACAAGAAATTGAGTATACCTTTGAAGCTGTGTCTGTAACAGACTTCGGGAAAGCACAAGGAAAAATCACGGATATTTCTGCAGACTCTTTTACAAATCAAACCGATGGAGGCAAATACTATAAGGCTACCGCTACCATTGACAATACAGTTCTGACAGGAGACAACGGAGAGACACGTGTTCTTAAAATCGGGATGCTCACAAAAGCACACGCTAAAACTGGGACACAGAGCATTTTGTCGTGGCTTTTAGACAAACTGAATCTGCACATTTCATAAGTATCCTAAGTAGTCTCAAAAAAGCAGCCGTATCAATGGTTTCCATCCCGACAGCGGCTAGTGGTAGCCATCAAAGCTCCCCTCGCGTGAACACGCATGAGACGATAGTAGCGGAACGAAACGTTCCGCTAAGGCCGCTGTTGAGGGTACCGTCGGTATCATCTCTACCTTCATACTGGCCGCTCTGCGGAACCGCCAGTTTTTGTCTCTATTGGAATTGAACGAGGTGATTTGGGACCGTCTGGAGATGTTCAACCACAAACCTTTCCAGAAAAGGGAGGGCAGCCGGGCCAGCAGCTTTGCGGAAGAAAGGCCCTTCCTGCGCCCTCTGCCGCCCAGACCTTTTGAGTTGGCAATTTGGAAGGTGGCAACGGTGAGACCCAATTACCACATTTCTGTGGAGCGTATGAACTATTCTGTTCCCTTTGAATACATCAAGCAAAAGGTGGATGTCCGGCTCACCAGAGCCACTGTGGAGGTCTTCTACGGTGGAAACCGGATCTGTTCACATCCCAGGCTTTACGGACGGTTTAGCCAGTACAGCACGATCCAGGCGCATATGCCGCCAGAGCACCAGAAGTATGTCCAGTGGAATGGTGAACGGTTCATTCGCTGGGCCGGTAAAGTCGGCAGCAACACGCAGGTCGCTGTCCAAGCCATTCTCAGCGGCTACAAGGTAGAGCAACAGGGCTACAAGTCCTGTATGGGTCTGCTGAAGCTGGCAGACAAGTACACCCCGGAACGGCTGGAGAATGCCTGCAAACGGGCACTGGAATACACGCCCCGCCCTTCTCTCGAAAGAAGGCCCGGTTTCATCCGCTACCTTGACTTTTCCCTTGGTCAGCAGATAGTTGGCCCCGCGCCATCTCTTTACAGACCCATATGGATGCTCCACGGTGGTGTTGCGCTTTCGCAGATGCTGTTGGTTTGGTTTGGATAAAACCGAAGAATTATGACCTCCTCCCACGAACCTTTGGCTGAAGGTAGCGTGATTAGTCGGAAAGAAAGATTTGTTCTGCGCGTGATCAGTCCACAGGCTGCTCTTTGAAATGTTTCCTGTTTTCTGACCTCACCCTTCTTGAAGGATCGTCCTGATCTGGGCAAGGGTGCCATCGGTTGCCGCATTTTTGGCATGCGGCGAGCCTGCGGTACCGACGGTCAGAAGAGTCTTTCTTATGGCCGCTCTTTTCTGAGTCATCATAGAGAAGAGTCTGTCCCATTAGACAGGTGACCGTATCTCTTTCCAAATCCCGTTCGAGATAATCTTGTAGTGGAGGTTGCCATCCAACCAAGATTTTCTCACGCTCCAGTCCGCCTCTGGCTTTCATTTCTGCGTGCGATACTATATTGTTTCATGTAATACTCTCTAAAACCGCCAAGGCACAAGGGATTTCAAGTATTCATATAAAAATGAATTTTCAGAAACCATTGAGCCTGTTAAGGGATCATTTTTGTCATTCTGTTAGAAATTTGTTGGAAGTAGCATAGGGTACTGTTACATTTTTAAATTGTTTATTGGGGTTCACTATAGAGCCACAAAAATTTTGTTCAGCATTTCCTGAAATTCAATTGGAAGGGTATGCCAAATAGGGGAAAATAACGCCCTCAAACGCTTTTGAGATACATGCTCTTTGTTAAGCGGCTCCTGCTCTGTACAGTCGATAGCAAACTCCAATTCTCTTTTGCACCAGTCCGCTTTACCAGCCAAGGCGTATGTATAGGCTAAATTCTTATGATATTCCACATCCTCATTGCTATACTGAGTTGCCTTTTTCAGATATCCTATTGATGCTTCAATATGACATTGATCCGGAGGATTGTGGGTCGATACGAACTGCCCATAAGTGCAGCCTAATGTAAAGTAGGCGTCCCCACGCAAATGGCGGCATATTTCATGGTCAATTTTGCCGCCTATTTGATCCAAAGCAGACATAAGTTCATCAAAGCACCCTTGAACCATTTGGATACGGTCTGAGTCTAAGGAGACTCCTTTAGTATCAGCGTATAGTGAAAGAATCTCATATCTTGCCGTAAGTGCGGCAACGGTGTCTGGAGCCTCTTGGATTACCTTTTTAAACGCTTTAGCCGCATAATACGGTCGGCGTCTGGATGCATAAACCAAACCTTCTTGTAGCAAGCGGGCACCGATTAGTTCTTTCTGATTTTCCTCTGCCTTTTCTGCCTTAGATATGGCCTCTTCCAGTTCTTTAGAACGAGCAATATTAAAGAAGGACAATATGCCCCCGAAAATGGTGAATACAGCAATCCCAATAGCAATAATATCAAGGGATGCCGATACTTGATCCGCCAGATTGAAACTTGATTCTATTTCTTTTTCCAGATTGCCACGGTTCCCCTCCAGGAGGTCCAAACGCCCCTCTACATTCACAATGGAGCTTACAATCTCCGCCTGACGCTGAATTATACCGTGTATGCGACATAATACGTAAGCAGCTACCGCAACTACTGCAACTGCTACTAAACATATAAAAAACTTACCTATCTTTTTCGCACATGAAGACCGCTTCATTTTCTCTTTCTCTCCCTACTACTCTATAAAGTTAGGAATTGCAGATTGAATTTAGAGTGGGATTTTCGCAGAGTAAGGCGGAGGACGCTGGTGGACGGGCTGGTGTTTCCCAAGGGCGACAATATTGCCGTGTGGAAATCCCACCCAAAGGCAACTGCAATTTTCTATCTTGGTGGAGTACTACGACAACAATTCAATAATTTCTTCCATCGACAGTGTTCCCACCTGATTCAACTCATTTAATATACCGGAGGATAACCTGTTTTTTTTCTGTTGAAGTTCATAAATCTTTTCTTCTATTGTATCTTTAATCAGGAAATGGTAGATAAATACGGGCTTTTCCTGCCCAATTCGGTAAACTCGATCAGCGGCTTGCTGCTCTGCGGCAGAATTCCACCAAGGATCGTAAATCAGGACATATTGACAAGACGTCAAATTCAGCCCCAAGCCTCCGGCTTTTAAGCTAATCAAGAATACACCTTGTACTGACTGTTCAAAATCTTCAACAATTTTTTGGCGATTATTTGTTTTTCCGTCAATATAAAATGTTTTCCATCCCTGTCGTTGACACCAGCCTTCCATTTTCCTTAAAACTCGGGGGAATAAACTGTATACAATCACCTTTCCGGAAACAGGGATAATCCTATGGGTATATTCCTGAAAAAGTTCTAATTTACAGGAATCGCAGGGAATGGCACTCCGTAATTTTGGCGGAAGGAGCGCTGGGTCGGAGCAAGTCTCTCGTAGATAAAGCAGTGCTTGCAGGATGGTAGCATTATCCTTGACTTGATACCTTGATGGTTTTCGTTCCATCTCCCTGCGCGCACTTGCCAACAGCGTATCATACAGAACTCGCTGCTCCTCTGCCATCTCGCAGTAAATGCGGCTCTCCTCCTTTGGCGGCAGATCATTTAGAACAGCATCTTTTGTTCGCCTGAGGAGAAATGGAGAGATGATTTTTTTCAGTCGCCCCATTGATCGTTCATCTGTGCTGACAGTAGCAAATGTTTTGATAAAAGATTTGTGGCTGCCCAGCATTTCAGGATTCAGCAGGTTAAAAAGTGACCACAGTTCCTCAATATTGTTTTCAATAGGTGTACCGCTCAGCGCTAACATAAATCTCGCTTGAAGCCTTTTGAGTGCTTGATAGCGTTTCGTGTGATAGTTTTTGACCGCCTGCGTCTCATCCATGACAACCGTGTCATAACCTATGCCGGAGAACGCCTCATTGTGGCGAAATAGTGTGTCATATGTGGTAAGGTAAATTACATTTTCTTCTTTTAACCGCTGATAGTCAAAATCTCCATAGGCTAAAACAAGGTTCAGATTTGGAGCAAACCTCTCCAACTCGTTAAACCAGTTATAGAGGACGATTTTGGGTGCAACAATTAAATCGGGCAGTTTTGTATGCTTTTCTCTGGAGCAGAGGACTGCAATCGCCTGCACTGTTTTCCCCAGACCCATGTCATCGGCCAAACAGCCGCCAAAATGGTTGTAGTACAGATTCAACGCCCACCTTACGCCATTTTTTTGATAAGGACGTAAGATTGCCTCCCATTTTGGGCTGAGTGCAGATACAGTCTCTGATAAATTTGAGAGACGGGAGAGGTAATCTTCCGGATCGATTGCTTGGTCTTCCGCTAACTGATGAACCGTCCACAACTCCTTGCGCGGTACTAAGATTTGCCCACCCTCAGTGGTATAACGAGCGATCTTATGAAGGGGTTCAGGCAAAAACAGAATTCCGTCCTTCAATTGCGTATAGGCCCTACCACGGCTGGCACGAAGCAATTCGGATAAATCATAGGTATCGGCACCATCCATCACCGAACCAGAGACAGAGAACCAGTCCATATCATACGATATAGAGCATGAAACAGCTGCTCTTGATACTCTTTCTTTGTGTGTGCCCCAGAAAAGGGCAATCTCCGTTTTCAGGAGCAGGGGAAGCGTCTCGGAAAAAAATATTTTTTTGTGAAATGTGATCTCGTTCTTAACGCTGGCATTTCCTCCAGTCTCATATATCTGTCGCTGAATCTCCCGTTCATAGCGAAAATTGCGCAAAAGGATACCGGAGGAGAGGTTAATCTCTTCCAACTTGGAGTTTGCTTGAATCTCGGTGCCATCGTATGTGAAAGTTAGAAAGCCACGTATCTGGTTTTCTTCCATATTTAGGTACAGATGCGGAACAGGCTTGATTGTGGAACAAATCTTCTCCAAGGCATGAGGGGAGGGGGGGGGGGCGGATTCAGGTAAAGGATAGACAAGCACCCCACTTTTTGAGTCGTAAATCAGGGACATTGATCCTTTCTGAGTACCTGTATCCCCAATGAAGGTCTTAACACGATGCCTTTTCTTATCTCGAAGTCGGCAATAGACGCCAGACATTTGACGTTGTTCAAAATATTGAAGCAGCCTTGAAACAGCAGTATCGGACAAACGGAACGTGTTTTTGCCGGTCTGAGTCGCGCCAGTCATAGAAAAAAGAAAACGAATGGCAGCATCTTCTGAATGAGGGTCAATCTCTTGGCGGCGTAGCGGTCCAGAAAACAGGCCCGCCTTTGTATACTTATCGCGCCCCGAAAAAATCTCAAGTTGAATGCCAGTATCAGCCCCCAACTGTGCCATGTCAATCTCCCAAATATGTGTGTTATCCATCGTATCAGCCGCCTATCGGTAAAAAAGTGAGTTTGCTTTGACCATCAAGTGATAGAATTTCTCCTTTTGCTCCTGCGTACAGGATGTGTTGCGGACAAACCGAGTGTGATCAACCTCGTCTCCAACAGAGGTTTCCACAAGTTCACGGAAGTGTTTAATCCGGCAGCCGCCTCCGCACAAAAATTTGATCGGACACTCATTGCAGGGAGTTAAATTGGAAATGTCGGACAGTTCCATAGCCTTCTTGGATTTTGCAAAGATAGACTCAAATGATTTTGTGCGGATATTTGCTTGCTTTGCACATTTAGCTGTAATACTGCAAAAATAGACATCACCATTTGCGGCAATGGTAATTCCTCCGTAGCCGCAGTTGTGAAAGATTGTATTATCCGCATGGTCAACGGCAAATCCCTCTTCCTTTGCAAAGGGAACGCAGGCGTCTTTAATCCGCTGGGAGGTTTCCCGGTACTGCCGATTCTCAGACTCTGTTGGGGCGACATTGCGTCCTTCCATCAGTTCGGTGTTGAATTTTACAAAAAACGCCTTTCCGCTATATCGGGAGGTCATCTCCTTTGCGAAGGTAATGTATTGCTGTTCGTGTTCCAACAACGTATCCAGCAAAGGCGAAACTGCTACCGTTGTACGGATGCCTGCGCAAACCAACTTATCTACAGTAGACAGTGCCTTATCAAAGGAATCTGTGCCGCGAACCTGTTGGTAACTCTCGCGGTCAAATCCGTCAATGCTAATCTGCACTTCATCTACAACTGTTTTTATACGGTTGACCAGATCATCTGTCCAGAGAAGGCCATTACTGAGAACACAGACCTGTAAGCCAATCTCTTTTGCAAATTGGACAATGGCGATGAAATCAGGGCGAAGTGTTGCTTCTCCCCCAGTGAAAGTGACCACTTGTCCGCCACATTTAGAGAAGTTTTTCAACAGGGACTGAATCTCATCAGTTGACAATTCCTGATCCAACTCCGTACCAGCATACATATAGCAATGTTGGCATCGCTGGTTGCATCGGTTGGTCAAATAAACATACATCCCATGCTGTTGTGGGTATCGTATGTCAGTGCTCTCAAAGCATTTTGCTTCCAACTCTGTCAGCACTCTTATAATATTGCTCCTGTCGTCTGAAGAGAACAAATCAAAAAGCTCCGCCACACGATGACCTTCGGAAAGGGCATCAAAAATTTCCCGTTGGCGGTTATTCTCCAGTAACACCCAATTCCCAGTCTCTCTTGCGATTGCAAGGAATTTATTATCGATTGCTACAGTGATGACCGGGTGCGGCATCGTATATTTTTTGTTGGGATCCAGCTCTAAAGTTGGCATAGTAACACCCCCTAAGGTTAAAGTAGATATAAAAAGGAGAAGGCACACATGTGACCTCCTCCTTTTCAATAGGTGGGATTAATTCTCGTTTACGCTGCAATTCTTGAAACAGTACATCGCAGTTACACGAGCCGTATCCTCAACGGTTTGGACATCCCACTGGAGGACGATTTTCTCCATTAGTCACTTCCTCCTTTCCAAAGGATAGTAATACATGCTTACGTTGGCAGTATAGCATAGTCCTGATGTTTTGACAAGGGTCTTAGAATTTTCCGGTTGTAAATCTTTGTAGGATTACAATACATCTTAGACGATGGGAAAAAGTAAAAAGATGCCGTATGCAATCAAAACTCGCCCAATGCCATGATACTTCGGGCTCTCACAAAGCGTCGGATTGCTTTGTGCCTGGCGTTCCATATAGACGATATGAACGGTGACTACGTCTTCGCTGATTTCATAAGTTCCAAGAGCCACCAATTCTCCACCCTGCGTTTTCGGCCCATAGATTCATACTTGCTTTTTAAGATATATTCGCTGGCCCAGTCTGTTTGCCATTGTGGCTCCTTTGTCGTTGTCGTGGCATCCTGTGGAGTCATTGGCTCAACGGCAACTGGTACTTTCTGTTCTGCGGTATCATAAACAAACGGCCGAAACTGCATCATCCTCACCTCGTAAGCAGTATACCACAGTCTTTGCAAAATTTGAAGTGGCAAATTGAAGTCATCACGGTCATGCTATTCACTCCAAAAACGCACCGCTGTAAACAAGGAATATCATTTCTCTTCCCGCGGAAGTTTTGTGACTTTTCTCATTTACTTCGCACTTCTTTTATGCTCTTTAAAATCCCACAATATTATTTTCGCATAGAGATATCTGCATCCAGAGAAGCTTTATTCAATTCATAATTGTGTGCAGGATTGGCAAGATAGCCAAGCGTACAGCTGCCCGCCCGCCGCGTCGTGCGTCGTGATCGTCAGGATCGGGTGCCCCAGTGAGGAGGAAAGAAACGCTTTCGTGTGGCCGTCGTCCGTCGTCCATTCCAGCCAGTAGTCCGGGCGGCCATTCGCTTTCTGGAAATCCACGCGGCGCATACCCGGCAGGGGCTTGTATGTCGCCACCAGATTGTAAAGGCTGGTTTTGTTGGCTTTCAGCCTCAACACGGGGCCATCTCCGTTCTGTACCATTCCAGGATCCGCTTGGCGTACTTCTTGCGGATCCGCTTCTTTTTGGTGTGGCGGTAGCGGTTATAAAGCGGGCGGTTGTCAACCGACGCCCAGCGCAGCGCCATTTCCATTTCCTGCTGTGCTGCCACCTCCGCCGCCACCCGCTGGATCCATCTGCAGAAACTGTTTACCGTGGTCAGAACGCCCGCCGTAATCTCGCGGATCGCCTTGGCCAGTTCCTCACAGTTCGCCGTGGCCTGCTCCGTGTTTATGCCCATCTGTGGCACCAGCATGGTGTTTTCATTCATGTGGAAAGCCCTCCCCATTCTCCCAGCCCAGCAGTATATGGTGGGCCAGGTCGTTCATATCGCGCCGCGCTTCCTCCAGCGCCAGCAATTTGTGGTATGAGATCCCGACGCCCTCCAGCTTGTCCCGGAAAGCCTTGGCCGATTTGACCGCCGCCGCGATCTCCGCCCTGTCGTCCGCCACCTCCGCCGCGGAAATGGCTGTGCTTCTGTCGTCCATGGCGTTCTCCTCTCGCGTCCGTATCAGGTGCCCGCCTGCTGTGGCTTGCCTCTGCGTCGGAGGTTAGCCTAGAAACGGCGCTGCGCCAGTTCCGGGTCATAGACAGGGCGCTGGTTCCGGTCCAGCTTTTCACCGTCCTGGCCTCTCCGTAATTCTGCGTAGATCGTTTTTCTGAATTTTCCCAGGTGCGTGGCGATCTCCGCCACACTCGCGTAATTGCGCCACGCCTTGGCGATATACTCCCGTTCGGCGGGGCTAATGTATTTTTCGCTCATGGCTTTTTCACCTCCGATTGCGACAAAAAAATAAGAGTAACAAGGGATTTCCCTTTGTTACTCTTATTGATAGCATTTTCAAAAACAATATATCAGAATTTCTGTATTGACAACCGCAATATATTGTGGTATATAAGAATTATCATTGTTCTTTGTGCACCATTTGCAGGTCTGTGATCTGCACCGCACACGTTGTTAAGTTTGTACTTGAGGAGCACCACGCTCCCGTTTGAGATCAGGACCATTGTGCCCTTGCATTTCAATGACTATGCTGCGAGAAGTTTTCTCGCGGCAGTTTCCACCTGTACGCCGCCCTGCCGCCGTGCTATGATGTGCCTGTACTTAAGGCATCAAGCATTTAGGTCGGAGCAGAGCAGGCACGGGTGGAAGGCTATCAACAGCTTTTCGCTCTGACTAAGAACCCGAAGTATGTCAAAATGCGCCGCCCGAAAAACGGGCGGCCGTCAAAATTGAACAATACTGCAAACGCAGGAAGGATCGTATGAAGCCGAAATGGCAGGAGGATTCTTCCTGCGTTTTTGCTTCCTATTTTTGTCGCGGCACTTGCCATCGCCGCGATACCGCAGGAAAAGAAAGAACGCCGAAATCAATTCGGCGCAGATCAGGAAAAAGAAGTTTTGTAAAAGCCGTCAGGACGATACGGCAGGAAAATCGTCAAGGGAGAGGCAAGCTCCCGCCCCTGTATGCCGCAGTCAGAGTGCGGTGCCGGTCATACGGGGTATCGCGCATTCCCCGATTCGCCGCCGGGCGGATCACAGGACACCGGCGGAGCCTTCCGCAGCCGAGTTCAGCGGCCTGGTATCCGCGGTTGCTCACACGAGCAGAGGTCAAAGACCCCCTTACCGCAGCGTACTGACCTGGCACAAGTAAAGAGAGACAGACACACAGGCAAGCCTCAAAAACCACGCAATACCAAGGCTTTCCGCCTGCGGCAGTCTATCCTTTCTGCGGAGATACGCCGGAAACGGCCCTCTCTGCCAACGGGTGAAGTACGTCCATCTGAACATAACTACGATTACAAGGAGATTTCTTTATATGGCCACAAAAGGCATTTACAACACCCTCGTTACCCAACTGGACAAGCTGGCGCGGCATAACCGGCAGGGCAGCTTCCGCACGAAAGACCGCTACTACGAGGCGGTCAAGCGTTTCTGCGCCTACCTCGCCGCCCACTACCACCTGCAAAAGCTGGAGAACATCAGCGGCAAGCATCTGGTGAGCTACGTTCTCTATCTACAAGAGCAAGGCAAATCCACCAGCACCATCAAGACCGACCTCTCCGCCATCCGTTTTTTCCACGACAAGATGTCCCACCCCCGTTATACGCTGCCGGGCAATGAAGATTTGGGCGTTGCTCTGGAACGCCGCCGCTTCGGGCAGCAGGATCGCACATGGACGAACTCGGAGTTCGGCAAGCTGATCGGCCGCGCCATGGCGGAGGAGCGGGAGGACTACATCCTCGCCCTGTATCTGGCACGCTACGCCGGTCTGCGTATCCACGAGTGCTTCCGTATGGACACCGCTGCGGCGGAGCGTGCGCTGCATGAAAATGCCCTCACCGTGAAGGGGAAGGGCGGCAAAATCCGTATCGTCCCCATCGAGGATGACCGTATCACGATGATGCTGCAACGGCAGCTGGAGAAAACGGAACGCGGTCACAAGCTGCTGGTGCCGGATGGCATTCCCACCGACCGGGCCATCAACTGTATGCAGCAGTTTATTATTCGTCACCGCGATGCCATCTGTGACCCCGCTGCACTGGGCAGGCGCATTACCTTCCATGGACTGCGGCATACCTACGCCGCCGAAAAGTATACCGCTCTTGTCAACGGCGGCATGCCCCCCTTGGATGCTCATTTCACTGTGTCCCGACTGTTGGGCCATGAACGGCAGGACGTGACAAACATCTATCTGGCGTCCGTGAAGGGAGGCACAGCTCGTGGAGAATAAGTATCGTGATCTGCATGAGTTGCCCGTGACACTGCGGGTGGAGGACTTGATGCCCATTCTCGGCATTGGCCGCAACACCGCCTATGAGCTGATCCGCAGTGGACAGATACGAAGCGTCCGCATCGGAAGGCAGATTCGCATTCCGAGAGAGGCTTTGCTGGAGTTTTTGGATGGGAGGATAATTTAAATGACAGTGCCGCAAAGAAAAAATTTGCAGGATGATCTCCTGCTGTCGTATAATAGTATTATGATCTTCCCTGCGCGGCAAAAGGAGGGAATCATTCATGCCGCGTAAACCAAGCAAGCCCAAAACCACACGCCGCGGAAAGAACGAAGGCAGCGTCTATCGCCGCAAGGACGGCAAATGGGTCGGTCAGGTGACCGTAGGCTATCACCCCGATACCGGCAAGCCCATCCGCAAATACACATACGCCAACACCCGTGAGGAGGCCGCGCACTGGATCGCCCTGACGCTGGTTTCCGAAACATCCAAGGCCGCCCCTTCGCTGGCATCTGAATTGCTGCTGAAGGACTTTCTGCACCGCTGGCTCACCACGTTCAAGGCCTATGAGGTCTGCAGCCGCACCATGGAGCTGTATTATTCCTGCGAACGGTTACATATCGTTCCTGCATTGGGAGACATCCCTGTGGCCGAGTTGACAGCCTCCCGCATCCAGACGTTCCTCTATTATCTGCAAGCGGAAAAGCAGCTCTCCCGCCGCACCACTTCTTTGGTGCGCAGTATCCTGATCCAGCTGTACGACTATGCCGTAGAAATGTCTCTGGCCTCGATCAATCCTGCACGCAGCACAAAGCTGCCCCGACAGCCGCAGCGTCCGGAAGCGGAGGAGAAAGTTATCCCTATCGCTCAACGTGAAGCGGTGCTGGCCGCGGCGCAGAAGGACCCTATCATGCGCCCCATCATCACCACGTTGCTGTTCACCGGCATGCGTATCGGTGAGCTGCTGGCACTCCAATGGAAGCATATCGACTTTGCGAACCACACCATCACCATTGCGCAGTCCGTGACACGGGAGCTGACTTTTGATGAGAACGGGAAAACAATAGATATGACCGATGTGCTGGGCTCCACTAAGACCCGCACGTCCCATCGTGTCATTCAGGCACCGGAGTTGGTGCTGACACGGCTGCGAGAATGGATGCGCTACGTGGCGACTCTGCCGAAAGGGCTGGAGGTGCTGACACCGGAGGGCTTCGTTTTCATCAGCACACGCACCATGTCCATGCGAACATACAGCGGCTTCCGCGCCAGCTATCGTCACTTCCTGGATCGCAACGGCTTTTCTGGCGATGGCTTGAATCTTCATCGGTATCGTCATACCTATGCCTCTATGCTTTTGGAGCAGGAGATCAACCCCAAGATCGTCCAGAAGCTGTTGGGTCACCGGGACGTATCCACCACGCCGGGAATCTATACTCATGTGGTGCCGGAGGTGTTTGCTGGCGTTGCCGCCGCTGTGGATACCGCCTCGCAGCAGTTGATGGATGGCACCTACACACCCAAGCGCAGCGCAGAAGCCGTCAGGGCGCAGCTACAGCAGATCGACCCGATGTTATCAGAGGACATGACCGTGAATCTCAAGTATTTGTAAGGCTCTCAGGGCGCAAAAACCGTACAGCTTAATACAGCTTGAGACCTAAAACAAGGCAACATTCGAAAACACAAGGGAACAAAGTGTCCGTCACACACAGACATTGAAAAATCCATCAAAAACGAGAAAAACCTTGGAAACACAAGGTTTCCAAGGTTTTCTCTTGGTGGAGACTGCTGGACTCGAACCAGTGACCTCCTGCGTGTGAAGCAGGCGCTCTAACCAGCTGAGCTAAGCCTCCGAATTGTCGGCGACCCTCGGGGTGCCGACATGGTGACCCGTACGGGAATCGAACCCATGTTACAGCCGTGAAAGGGCCGTGTCTTAACCTCTTGACCAACGGGCCGTCTTTCGAGGGGTATACCGGAGAGACGCTCACGCATCTCTCCGGTGTGGTAGCGGCGACTGGATTTGAACCGGTGACACTGCGGGTATGAACCGCATGCTCTAGCCAACTGAGCTACGCCGCCATATCATCCTCGACAGGCACGAGTTACTATACCATATCTCAGTGCCCTTTGTCAACAGCTTTTTTGCAAAACCACGGGAAAAACGGTGCGGCGGCTTTCGCCGCCGCACCGCGTTGTGTCTGCGAGCCGCAGTCCTTCTCGACCGTAACCTAACGAGGCGGTTTTTGATCGAGTGATCTTAATACATCCCCATGCCGCCCATGTCGGGTGCGGGGGCTGCCGGTGCGGGGGGTTGGGGCTTGTCGGCCACCAGAGACTCGGTGGTCAGCACCATGCCGGACACACTGGCGGCATTCTCCAGGGCGCTGCGGGTGACCTTGGCGGGATCCACGATGCCGCTGGCGATCATATCGCAGTACTCCTCCTTATAAGCGTCGAAGCCGTAGCCGTTCTTGCCGGCGGAGCGCACCTTCTCCAGCACCACGGAGCCGTCGATGCCGGCATTGGCCGCGATCTGGCGGATGGGGGCCTCCAGGGCCTTGGCCACCAGCTGTACGCCCACGCGCTCGTCGCCCTCGGTGCTGTTCAGCAGCGCGGTAACAGCGGGGATCACGTTCACATAGATGGTGCCGCCGCCAGCCACGATACCCTCCTCCACAGCGGCCTTGGTGGCGTTCAGGGCGTCCTCGATACGCAGCTTCTTCTCCTTCATCTCGGTCTCGGTGGCCGCGCCGACCTTGATGACCGCCACGCCGCCGGCCAGCTTGGCCAGACGCTCCTGCAGCTTCTCCTTGTCGTACTCGCTGGTGGTCACACCGATCTGCGCGCGAATCTGGGCCACGCGGTCCTTGATGGCCTGCTGGTCGCCCATACCGTCCACGATGATGGTGTTCTCCTTGGTCACCTTAATCTGACGGGCACGGCCCAGCATATCAATGGTGGCATCCTTCAGCGTCAGGCCCAGCTCCTCGCTGATGACCTGGCCGCCGGTCAGGATGGCGATATCCTGCAGCATCTCCTTGCGGCGGTCGCCGAAGCCGGGGGCCTTGACGCACACCACGTTCAGCACGCCCTTCAGGCGGTTCACCAGCAGGGTGGACAGGGCCTCACCCTCCACGTCCTCGGCGATGATAAACAGCTTCTTGCCGCTCTGCAGCATCTGCTCCAGCAGGGGCAGGATGTCGGAGATCACGGAGATCTTCTTATCGGTGATGAGGATGTAGGGATCGTCCACGACGGCCTCCATCTTCTCCATATCGGTGGCCATGTAGGGGGTGATGTAGCCGCGGTCGAACATCATGCCCTCCACGACCTCGCTGTACGTCTCGGCGGTCTTGGACTCCTCGATGGTGATCACGCCGTCGGCGCTGACCTTCTCCATAGCCTCGGCGATCAGCTTGCCGATGGTCTCGTCGCCGGAGGACACGGTGCCCACGCGGGCGATGTCATCGGTGCCGTTGACCTTCTGGCTCTGCTCCTTGATGGCGCCGACAGCGGCCTCCACGGCCTTGGCCATGCCCTTCTTCATCACGATGGGATTGGCGCCGGCGGCCAGGTTACGCAGGCCCTCGCGGATCATGGCCTGTGCCAGCAATGTAGCGGTCGTCGTGCCGTCGCCGGCCACGTCATTGGTCTTGGTGGATACCTCGCGCACCAGCTGCGCGCCCATATTCTCGAACGGATCGTCCAGCTCGATCTCCTTGGCGATGGAAACACCATCGTTGGTGATGAGGGGTGTGCCGAACTTCTTATCCAACACCACGTTGCGGCCCTTGGGGCCCAGGGTGACCTTTACGGTATCGGCCAGCTGGTTGACGCCAGCTTCCAGCGCCTTGCGGGCCTCGTCGCCGCGCTTGATGATCTTTGCCATATCTAATGCCTCCAAAATTGAGAATGATTTACAAGAGAACACGCAAACTTAAAGCATTTGCCGCGGCGTGTACGCGGCAAAGCACATCACTCCACGATAGCCAGGATGTCGCTCTGCTTGACGATGATATACTCCACGTCCTCCAGCGTCACCTTGGTGCCGGCATACTTGTCGGTGATGACCTTGTCGCCGGCCTTCACGGACATGACCACGGTCTTCCCGTCCACGGTGCCGCCGGGGCCCACGGAAATGACCTCAGCCACAGAGGGTTTCTCCTTGGCGGAGCCGGTCAGGATAATGCCGCCCTTGGTGGTCTCCTCCGGCTCGGTCATCTTCAGCACCACACGGTCAGCAAGCGGTGTCAGCTTCATAGTTGGTTCCTCCTTGTATTTCTATTTTTTGATAAAACAGTTTCAGCGTTAGCACTCAAAACTCCTGAGTGCTAACGCTGATTATCATACCACACTATGCGGGATTTGCAAGGGGGAAACGGAGAAATTTTGAAAAATTCACAAAATGTTCAAGCGCTGTCCTCAGCCGCGGGCCGTCCGGTTGCAGGAGCAGCCCTCCGGGCCGAAGAAGTTCAGCTTTTTGTCGTGCAGCTTAATGGTCACATCGCTGTTGACCACGCTCTCGCCGTCCAGGCAGGTGACGATGTCCGGCTTCTCCGAGTGGATATGTACCACCTTGGGACAGGAGCAGTGCGCGTATTCCGGAAACTTGGCGTACTCGCCCCTGGAGTACGGCCCCACGAATTTCAGGAACGTGCGGCGGTTGACCTCTCTGACCACCAGGGTGTTCAGCACACCGTCATCCATCCGGGCCTCGGCCACGGGCATAAAGCCTCCGCCGTAGTACCGGCCGTTGCACACAGATACCAGCGACCAGTCGCCCTCCGTGGTCACATCGTCCAGGGTGATGGTCCAGTGGGTGCCGATGCCCTTGAACAGGAAATTCACCGCCAGAGAGTAGATATAGCTGCCCTTGCCGTCCAGCAGCGGGCTCTCGCTGTATTTATGTACGTCCCGGGCCACCCGCGCGTCGATGCCGGAGCAGGCGATGGTCAGCGCCACGCGGCCGTTGACGTCGATGGCGTCCATGGGAAACTGCGGGCCGTCCCACAGGTTTTCAGCGTCCCGGAACTTCTCCATATCATCGCCGAAGTTCTTTAGGAAATCGTTGCCGGTTCCCACGGGGATCACAGTCATGGCAGCGTTGTCATAGCCGATAATGCCGTTGGCCACCTCGTTGACAGTCCCATCGCCGCCGCAGGCATAGAACCGCAGTGCCTCGCCCGTCTCGCAGAGCTTTTTCGCCAGCTCCGTGGCGTGGCCCTGCTTTTTCGTCAGGATGCACTGCACGTCCAGCCCGTGCTTCTGCCGCAGCGACTCCGCCATATCGTAGATCTTCTGCCGGCTGTCGGTCTTGCCCGCCGTGGGATTGATGATAAAAATATGCTTCATCGAGGCTCTCCTCCTCATCAACATATTAGAATTTCGTTGAATTTATTTCGAAAGCATACGGGTAATTGTATCATGTTTCTGCAAAAGAAAGTGAACAAATTGAAAATAAAGTCATATGCCGGGGATTTATTAAGGCAGGGCGGAAAAGATGTCCCCCCTAACGGCTCAGATTTTCCGCTGAGGCGCGGCGCGGCAGCGTAGGCGTACTTTGTGTACGGCAAGCCGCCGCAACAAAGCATCAGCGGAAAAGATGGCCGTCAGACATTGCCGTACATAAACACATCACACTTGATCATGCCGTTATAGAGCTTGCGCTTTTTGTCCGCCGGCTTGCCGAAGCAGCGCTCGAACTCCGTGTGGCTCGAAAGCACCAGTGTGCGCCAGCCTGCGGGCAGCGTGCGCCACGCCTTGCCGAAGGCGCGGTACAGCTGCTCGGCCTCCTGCCTCTCCAGCAGACGCTCGCCGTAGGGCGGGTTGGTCACCAGCTGGCCATAGGTGCTGTCCCGGTGGAATTGGGCCGCGTCGGCCACCTCAAAGCGGACGCAGTCGTCCACGCCGGCCTTGCGGGCGTTGTCCCGGGCAATGGCCACGGCGCGGGGGTCAATGTCGCCGCCCCAGATGTCGTACTGCCCGTGGAACTCCCTGTCCTGGGCCTCGTCCGCCGCGTCCATCCAGCACGCAGGCGGCAGAAATGCCCACTTCTGGGCGTCAAAGCGCCGGTCAAGACCGGGGGCGCGGTTTTTGGCGATGAGCGCCGCCTCGATGGGGATGGTGCCGCTGCCGCAGAAGGGATCGCAGAAGGGGTCGCGGCCCCGGTAGCGGCTGAGGGTCACCAAGGCAGCGGCCAGCGTCTCCCGCAGGGGCGCCTCCACGCCTACGGCGCGGTAGCCCCGCTTGTACAGCCCCTCGCCGCTGGCATCCAGGCCGATGGACACCTGATCTTTGAACACGGAAAAGCGTATCTGGTATTTCGTCCCTGTCTCCGGGAACTGCTCCATGCCGTAGTGGGCCTTCAGACGCTCCACCACGGCCTTTTTGATGATGCTCTGACAGGCGGGCACGGAGTGCAGCTGGGAGGAGATGGAGTAGCCCTTTACCGGGAAGGCCGCCTCCCGGGGCAGAAACTCCTCCCAGGGGATGGCGCGCACGCCCTGGAACAGCTCCTCGAAGCTCCGCGCCGGGAACTGTCCCAGCAGGGCGATGACCCGGGCGCCGCAGCGCAGATTGATATTCAGCCGGGCGCAGTCCGCCCAGCTGCCCTGACAGAGCACACGGCCGTTTTCCGCACGCACGTCGGCCAGGCCAAGGCGCTTGATCTCGTCGGCCACCAGCTTTTCCAGCCCCAGCAGGCAGGGGATCTCGTAAGTTATCATGGGATACACCTCGGTTTCTTGACTACCAAAGAGTATACCGAAAAATACCAGGGCGCGCAACCTAAATTTCCGGTGGCTTTTCGGGGCCGCTTACGCTATAATAGGGAATGTAAACCTGAGGTTGCACCATGCGCGGTACATTGGCAGACAATTTTACGGAAATGCAACCTGAACGTGATAGACTTTTCCGTCGGTGTCCCGTATACTGACGGCACTGAAAGCAAAGGAGGGCACATATGGCATTTGGTGATCGGCTGGCAGCGGTACGGCGCGGCAATGGACTGACACAGGAGCAATTCGCCGAGCAGTTGCAGGTCTCCCGCCAGGCGGTGAGCAAATGGGAAAGCGGACGGGGCTACCCGGAGATGGAGAAGATCCTTTATATCTGCAACCGCTATCAGGTATCCATCGCCGACCTGTTCGCCGAGGAGGCGCCGGTACCTGCCGCGGCGGCGGAGGCACGCCCCGCGCCGGAGCAGGAGGCCGCCCCCCTGCCCCGCGCCACGCTGGGCAGCGCCGTGGGCGCCTTCCTGACCAACCTGTCCCCGAAGAACAAATGGCTGGCTGGAGCTGTGCTGGTGGGCATCGGCGCGCTGGCCGGCATCATTGGGCTTATTCTGAGAGGAGGCGACGCAGACATGGCGACAACGATATGGATCGCTGCTATCATCATTTTCGGCGTGGTGGAGGCCGCCACCGCCGGGTTGACATCCATCTGGTTCGTGCTGGGCAGCGTGGCCGGACTGATCGCCGCGGTGTGCGGCGGGCCGGTGTGGCTGCAGGTGGGACTGTTCTTCGCGGTGTCCATCGCGGCGCTGGCCTTTACCCGGCCGCTGGTGGCCAAGCTGATGAAAAAGGATATCAAGCCCACCAACGCCGACCGGGTGCTGAACAGTGTGGGCCGCGTAACGGAGCGCATCGACAACGCGCTGCCCTCCGGCGCCGTCTATATAGACGGTAAGACCTGGACGGCGCGCAGCGCCGACGGGGAGGTCATAGAGCCGGACGCCGCCGTGCGTATCCTGCGGATGGAGGGCGTGAAGCTCATCGTACAGAAGGAGCCTTGATATGCCGTATGTTCTGGGCGGATTGGCCGCCATACTGCTGGGCGTAGTCGCCCGCATCATTCACCTCATCCATAAGCATACTGAGACTATGAAACAAACAGGAGAATAAGGAGGAACTACTATGCCGACACCGGGAACCATCGCCATCATCATTCTGGTCATTCTCATTCTGGCCGTCATCGTCAGCTGCATCCAGATCGTCCAGCAGTCCAAGGCCTATGTCATCGAGCGCCTGGGCGCGTTCCACAGCGTGTGGGGCGTGGGTCTGCACTTCAAGCTGCCGTTCATCGAGCGCGTGGTGAAAAAGGTCAGCCTGAAGGAGCAGGTGGCGGACTTCGATCCCCAGCCGGTCATCACCAAGGACAACGTGACCATGCAGATCGACACCGTCATCTATTTCCAGATCACGGACCCCAAGCTGTACACCTACGGCGTGGAATACCCCATGAGTGCCATCGAGAACCTGACGGCCACCACGCTGCGCAACATCATCGGCGAGCTGGAGCTGGACCAGTCCCTGACCAGCCGCGACACCATCAACGCCAAGATGCGCTCCATTCTGGACGAGGCCACCGACCCCTGGGGCATCAAGGTCAACCGCGTGGAGCTGAAGAACATTCTGCCGCCCCGGGAGATCCAGAACGCCATGGAGAAGCAGATGAAGGCCGAGCGCGAGCGCCGGGAGTCCATCCTGCAGGCCGAGGGTGAAAAGGCCAGCAAGGTGCTGATCGCCGAGGGCGAGAAGCAGTCCACCCTGCTGCGGGCCGACGCCGCCAAACAGGCCAAGATCATGGCCGCCGAGGCCGAGGCGGAGTCCATCCTGAAGGTGCAGCAGGCCATGGCCGACTCCATGCGTATGCTGAACGAGAACGCCCCCAACGACCAGGTCATCAAGCTCAAGGCGCTGGAGGCGCTGCAGAAGGTGGCGGACGGCAAGGCCACGAAGCTCATCATCCCCAGCGAGATCCAGGGGCTGGCCGGTCTGGCCGCCAGCGCAAAAATGCTGGTGGAGAACGACGCGCCCGCCGCGGAGTAAGCCTATGGCGAAGAAGGAGCAGCGCTTTATCAAGGTCATGGAGGACAGCGGCTTCATCAGCAGCAGCGAAGTACTGGTGGATACCCAGACCGGTGTGCAGTATCTCTACCACGCCGTGGGCAATTCCGGCGGGCTGACGCTGCTGGTGGACGCCGATGGTAAACCCTTGCTGTACCGCAAGACGCCGGACGCACCGGAGTTCTGAGAGGAGGGATCGCTATGATCATTACCACCACCCCCACCGTAGAGGGTCGCCGCATCACGGAGTATAAGGGGATCGTATTTGGCGAGGTCATTGCCGGCGTTAACGTGGTCAAGGACATCGCCGCCAGCTTCAGCAACTTCTTCGGCGGGCGCTCCGGCACCTACGAAAGCGAGCTGATCAACGCACGGGAGCAGGCGCTTTATGAACTGGAGCAGCGCGCCCTCCAACTGAACGCGGACGCTGTGGTGGCCGTGGATGTGGACTATGAGGTGCTTGGCTCTGACAACGGCATGCTGATGGTCACCGCCAGCGGCACCGCCGTCAGACTGGATTGATGAGTTCTGACAGAACCGCCATGGAAGAACGCAGACATTCCTGCCCCTGTGCGGGGCGAAAATGACGCCGCCCGCAACCTGCTGTACTGTCGGAAATACGACGAATGACGCAAAAAGCACCCCTTTCGGGGTGCTTTTTGCATCTTATTCAGGACTCCTCCTGGGCAGGCTTGAACACCAGGGCGGCCATATCCGCCAGCGTCTTCTCCGACGCACCGGTGTCCGCGGTCAGACTGTACGCCAGGCCGGGGGCGATGTCCCGCCAGATGATGCAGCCAGCGCCGCCCGCGTCCCAGCGAAGGACGGTGGGACACCAGCGGAGCTTGCCCTCCGCCGTCAGGCTGCCGCCGGTGAAGTCGGAGATGTCCGGTATTGTTTCTGAAACGTCCAAAGTGGGGGCCATGCGGTAGTGCCAGGTAACGCTGTTCAGGGTAAAGGAGACTTCGGTGACGGTCTCACCGTTCAGGTCAAAGAGGTCATAGCCCAGCACGGCCGCGCCTTCCGGGGCGGTGGGGACGGTGTAATACTGGGCGTCCATCAGGGTAAAGGCTGTGACCAGCGGCTCTCCGCCGTCCCAGGCCGCGCAGTACCACTGGATACCGGCGGACGTGTCGTACCAGCCCACGGCACCGTCGTCATAGACCAGCAGCGTCAGGCCGTTCACCTGCCAGGTGTCCGCCGGAAGGGTACCGTCCGGGGCGGGCAGGGGCTGGCTGGCATAGGCCGCGCCGTAGTCGTAGTCATAGCCGTCCAGCAGCACGGTACAGGACACGCCGGTGACGGCGCCCTCGCCGTCCTGACGCCACCGGTAGTCAGAGGTCAGAGACGCGCCCTCCGGCAGGGCCAGAGAGGCGGAGAGCGGCTCGGCGTCCAGCACAGGCGCCATAGTGACGGGAAAGCTCTTGTCCATGGCGTTAAAGCCGCCGGCACTGCCGCAGTCGGCGGCCTCGCCGTTACCGGCGGACCAGGGCTGCCACAGAGCCAAGGCCAAGGCTGCGGCGCAGAAGCACGCGGCCAGAGTGCCCCAGCGGCGCGCCGCGCCGCCGCGGGGCAGAGGACGCTGGGCCTCCTCCAGCAGATCGTCGTCGATGGCGTCCATCCAGCGCTTCATTCTGTTGTCGTTCACAGCATCCCCTCCTTTTCCAGCACGGTACGCAGACGCTGACGGGTGCGGAAGAGGGAGGATTTGACCTTCTCCTCGCCCGCGCCGCAGCTGTCGGCGATCTCGCGGATGCTCTCGCCGTACCAGTAACGGCGGACGAAATACGTCCGGCTCTGCCGGGTCAGCTTGCGCAGGAAGTCGTTGAGCACACGGCGGAACTCCTGCTGCTCCAGGGCGCGGACTGCGCCGTCCTCGGCGGGCAGGCAGCCCTCCAGCTCCTCGAAGGCCACAGTCAGGTCGCTGCGGCGCTGGGCGGCGCGGTTATAGTCGCACTTGTCCAGGGCCAGGCGGCGGGTGACGGTGGTGATGTACGCCGCCAGCGACCGGGGACGCTCCGGTGGGATAGCATTCCACAAACGGAGCCACACGTCGCTGACGCACTCCTCCGCGTCCCGGCGGTCGGGCAGGATATGTCCGGCGGCGGCCAGACAGCGTTTTTCGTATTTCTCCTGTACGGCGGTGATGGCCTCCGGGTCGCGGCGGAAAAAATGATCTATGATCTGAGCGTCCTCCATCGGGCACTCCCCTTTCTGTGTGTATCGGTCAGACCATCATAGCACACAGAAAGGGGAAACGCCATAGGAAATCAGAATTTTGCCAGAAATGCGTCGGGCACGGTGCAGCCGTCGGGCAGCACCTCCAGCACCACATAGTTGCCGTTGACGGTAACGGTGGCGCTGTTCTTCCACATACCGGCCTCCTCGGGATAGGTGGTGTCGTTGGCCATGGCGTCCACGCGGGCCTGGAAGCTCTGGCGAACGATCTCGGCGTCAGCGGCGCTCTCCGCCTCCACCATGGACACCTCGCAGGAGGTGGCGGTGGGCGAGATGAAGAACACGGACTGCTTCAGCTTGGCGTTCTCCAGGCCGGGGTAGTAGCTGTTCAGGATCTCCACAGCCGTCTCCTCCAGCAGCACAGGCGCGTTGTCGCCCAGCTCCTCCTGCACCTGCTTGATGGCGGCATCGTACGCCGCCCGCAGGTCAACGGTCTGACCGTCGGTCTGCGTCTGGTCGTCCTTCGTCTCGCCGCCGATGTTGTCCTCCTTCTGGCCGCAGGCCACCAAAGCCAGCGCCATGACCAGCGCCAGCAGCAATGCAGATATCTTTTTCATCATGTAAGCACTCCTTTCGGGCGCGGGGCAGGACCCCGCGCACTTTACCGTTTCCGGAAGGACGGAAGCGTCCTCCGGCGGACAGCGAAACGCCGTCCTCTGCCAATACTGACGGCGGAGGACGGCGTTTGGTTTTGCTTTTTCGTTTATCGCTCGTGGGGCTTGGGGGCGTTCCAGCCCTCGGGAAAGTTTTGCAGCACCCAATGGCGGGTGTGGTCGATGAACGCCTGCGTGGAGTGGGAGAGGGCGTTCTTGTCCTTGACACAGATGCCGATGTCCCGGTGGAACACCTTGGGCAGGGTGCTGGCGGCCAACGGATAGGCGCACTTGTAAAGCATCAGCTCCTCCATGACGCTGATGCCCAGGCCGCCGGAGACCATAGCCAGGATCGTCTGGTCCTGCTGAACGGTATATTGGATCCGGGGCCGGACCTTGTAGTGATCGAAAATGGCCTGGATCTCATAGTCGTCGCCCTCATCCAGCAGGATAAGAGGGTACTGCTCCAGCGCCTCCGGTGGGAAGGGCTGGCGGCCCGCCAACGGGTGATCGCAGGGCAGGATGACCTTCCACTGGTCCCGCTGGAGCAGCCAGTAGTCCAGATACTTCTCCGCCGGGGTAGGCAGGGAGATAAAGCCGCAGTCCGCCTGACCGTGGAGGACCCAGTCGGAGATCTCGTTGTTGAAGTTGGAGGGCAGGAGCTCGAACTCGATGCGGGGGTACTTTTCCTGAAAGGTCTTGAGCATACCGGGCAGCCACTTTTCCGATACACTGGTGAAGGTTGCCACGCGGATAAGACCGGTATCCAGCCCCCGCAGGTCCTCGGCGTGCTGCTCCAGACGGTGGGACAGGGCGCACATCTCCTGAAAATATGGTGCCAGGGCGCGGCCGTCCGCCGTGGGGGTGACACCGCCGTGGCTGCGGACCAGCAGCGTAACGCCCAGCTCCTCCTCCAGCGAGCCGATGGCGTGGCTGACGCCGGACTGGGTGAAATTCAGGGCGCGGGCGGCGGCGGTAAAGCTGCCCAGCTCCACGGTCTTGAGGTATATCTGGTATTTGGTGACGGACATGGGGACACCTCCTTCAGGTCCAGTATAGCATATCTCGCCATGTGCTGCAAAGTATTTTTCATGGTTTTGATGATAATCATGCGTTTTACAAATCGCTCGTCCTGTGCTATGCTAAAGATACGTTAAGAAGCCCAAACGAAAGGAGGCGCTGAGCATGGTGCTGAACCTCATTCTGGCCGGCCTGGTGGCGGTCCTGGTGGTTACGGGTATCGTGTCCAAGGCAACGGACAAGTAACCCAACACCCTTTGTTTTCTATCCTTAATTTTTCTCCCTATTCCCCCTTCAAATTGGTGAATGCCGGCGCGCCCTCCCAACGTGCCGGTGAAAGGACGCCGCCCCCTTCGGGCGGCGCCCTTTTTGCTCCGGACGCAGCGCGGGAGGTGATCGCTTTTCCTTGCTATTTCATGCGGCGTATGGTATGATACCGGCGTTAAAGAGAAAGAGGTATTGCCTATGAACCAGAAAAAACTGCATATCCTGTCACTGCTGGCGGCGCTGACCGCGGCCACCATCTTCGGCATGAGCTTTATGTTCTCAAAAATGGCGCTGGCCACAGCGGCACCCACAGTGCTGCTGGCCTTCCGGTTCACGGTGGCGGTGGCGGCCATGTCGCTGGTCATCGCGCTGAACGCTCTGGTGGGCAAGGTACGCGGAAAGCCGCTGTTCGCCTTCTCTCTGAAGGGAAAGCCGGTGGGCAAGCTGCTGCTGCTGGGCATCGTGCAGCCGGTGGCGTACTTTATCTTCGAAAACTACGGCATCCTGTACACCTCCGCCGCTGTGGCGGGGACCATCATCGCGGCGGTGCCGGTATGCTGCATCCTGATGGACGTGCTGGTGCTGCACGAACGCGTCACCCGGCGGCAGGTGCTGTGCGCCCTGGGCGCGATCGGCGGCGTAGCGCTGATCTCCGTGGGCGGGGCGGTGATGATCTCGGCGCTGGGCCTGCTGTTCCTGCTGCTGACCATGCTCAGCGACACGGTGTACTATGGGCTGAGCCACGATGCCGCCAAGCGCTTCACCCCCTTTGAGATGACCTATGTGATGTTTGTGGTGGGCATGGTGGTGTTTATTCCGGTGGCGCTGATACAGGCCGGCGGGATAAGCAGCGAGCTGATCACCGCGCCGGCGCAAAGCGGCAGCTTCTGGCTGGCGGTGCTGTATCTGGGCATACTGTCCTCCGGCGTGGCCTACGGACTGCTGAACTTCGCCAACAGTCACCTGACGGTCTCAGAGAGTTCCCTGTTCTCCAACGTGACCACGGTGGTATCGGTGCTGGCGGGCGTGCTTTTTCTGAAGGAGGACTTCAGCCTGTGGCAGGCGGCAGGCGTGATCATTATTCTGGTGTGCGTGTTCGTGGCCAACGTGTCCGGCAGCGAAAAGAAATAAAAAGATCTCCCCCGGCCGGGGGAGATCTTTTTATCTGCGGATGATGGTCCCAGCCTTCACGCCGGTCATTTCTCCGTTCTTCACGGCCAGCCGGCCGGCCACCAGCACGGCGTCCATACCCAGGGCCGTTTGGCAGGGGTCCTGATAGGTACCGCGCTCGGTGAGGGCGGCGGGGTCGAACACACACAAGTCCGCGTCCGCACCCACGGCGATAACGCCCTTACCCGCAAGGCGAAGGGCCTGTGCCGGGGCCTGAGTCAGCTTGTGAACGCCCTGCTCCAGCGTCAGCACACCCTGTTCCCGGACGAAGTGCTGCAACAAGCGGGTACAGCTGCCGTAGACCCGTGGATGGGGCATCCCCTCAGTGGGGTAGGTGGCATCGGAGATCAGGCAGCTGAGGGGACTGCGGAGGATAGCGGCGATGTCTTCCTCCGCGGCCATGAAGTCGATCATAGTCACCTGGCAGTGCTCGCGGATCAGCAGGTCGCAGCAGGCGTCCAGCGGGGATTTGTGCTCCAGAACCGCCTCCTGGGCGATGCTCTTGCCCAGCAGCGGTGCATCCTCCGGGCAGTGAAGACTGCTGAGGAAGATGCCGTCCCAGCCAGCCAGCTTGGCAATGTCGTCAAACCCGCCGCCGTCTTCAATACGGTGAGCCAGCGTCTCGCGTTCGTGGGGGTCGGCCAGGCGGCGGACAACGGCGTCCATGCCGCCCTCCAGAAACTCCGGCGGCAGGATATGCAGCAGCTGGGTGGAGCCGGCGGTGTAGGGGTACACGTCGCAGCCCACATCCAGCCCCTCCTCCTTCGCCCGGTGCAGCAGCTCCAGGGCCCGGGGTATTTTTTTGCCCCAGTTGTCCCGGCCCATGGCTTTCAGGTGGCTGATATGCAGAGGGACCCGCAGTTCCCGGGCCACCAGCAGCATCTCCTCGATGGAATCGCAGACGCCCGCGCCCTCCTGCCGCATATGGACGGTGAGGGGGATATCCTGCCCCGCGATGGGTGAGAGCGCGCGAATCAGCTCCGCCGTGGTATAGAAGCACTCCGGGGCGTAACCCAGGCCCAGAGAAACGCCCAGCGCGCCGTCGGCCAGAGCCTGCTCCAGGGCGCTGTGCAGGGTGCGGTAGTGACGGTCCTCCAGGCGCTCCAGCTCGTAGCCGGCCGCGTCCGCCCGAAGGATGCCGGCGCCGGCCAGCATACCCACATGGACGGGAATATCCGGCACAGAGGCGAAATAGCCGGCGAGGGTATCCGTCACCAGCTCCGGCGGCAGGGCCCCGGTAATGGGCCGCAGGTAGTCCCGGATGGCGTCGCCATGGGCGGGGCCGAAGGGGGCGGCGCTGAGGCCGCAGTTGCCGTTGACGATGGTGGTAAGGCCCTGACACAGCTCCGCCGCGCCGAAGCCCGGGCGGAACAGCGCCGCGTCGGCGTGGCGGTGGATATCAATAAAGCCGGGGGTAACGGTCCTGCCGGCGGCGTCGATTACATGAGCGGCGGACGCTGCGGACAGATCGCCGATGGCGGCGATCCTGCCGCCGGAAACGGCCACATCGGCCGCAAATGCGGGGCGGCCCGTGCCGTCAACAACGGCGCCGCCCCGGATAAGGGTATCAAACATGGTCTGTACCTCTCTCCTGCTTCCCTGCCGTCAGGGGCAGGGAAATACTAAAGGTGGTCACGCCGCCGCTGCTGTCACAGCGGAGGACGCCCCGGTGGGCATCCACGATGGCTTTGGCAATGGGCAGGCCTAGGCCAAAGCTGTCGCCGTCGGTACGGGCGTCGTCGGCGCGGTAAAAGCGGTCAAAAATGCGGGGGAGCTTGTCCGAAGGGATATCCGGCCCCTGATCGGTCACGGACACCACAGCGCGGCTGCCCTGCCGGACGGCGGTCAGGCGGATGGGCGTACCGGGTGCGGCGTATTTGACGGCGTTATCCAGCAGCACCGCCAGGGCCTGGCCCAGCTTGGTGCCGTCGCCCCGGACAGGAAGAGACGGCGCAATATCGTAATCCAGCACATGGCCGGCCTCAAAAGCCACCGGCTCAAACCGCAGAGCGGCGGTCACCGCCGCCTCCGACAGGTCGGTGACGGTGTCCGGCGGGCTGCCGGCGTTCTTCTGGGCGCGGAAGAGGGTGAGCATATCCTCCACCAGGGCCTTCATGCGGCGGCCCTCCGCCCGGATATTGTCCACGTAGACCGCCTGCTCCGGCGAAGCGCTCTGCTCCAGCAGCTCGGCGGAGGAAAGGATGACCGTCAGAGGGGTCTTCAGCTCATGGCTGGCATCGGAGAGGAACTGCTCCTGCTGGGCCCAGGCGGCACCTACAGGCTTGGTAACCACACCGGAGAGCAGATAGCTGCACAGAAACAGCACCACCAGTGCGCCGCAGCCCACCAGAGAGCAGGCCTTCAGCAGTGTGTGCAGGGAGGTGTATTCCAGATAGGTATCGGTAAACGCAATGGCAGTAGTGGTGTAGCCCCGCTGGCGCAGATAGCGCAGATGAAATTCGTCCAACGTGCCGGCGTCCTCGTCCGCCGCCAGGGCGGCAGTGACGATCTCCGCCATACGGGTCTCGTCGCTGAGGTCATAGTAGCTGTTGCCGGCCACGCGGACGGTGCCGCTGCCGTAGACCTCGGCCACAAAGCAGGGGATGCTGTCCATGCCGGGCTGGCTGCGGCCATAGTCGCCCTGCTCCAGCGCCTGGTACAGCTGCTGCTGCACATTCTTGTGATAGTTGCCCCGGGAGATGAAGTACACCGCCGCGAACACCGCCAGCAGCACCAGCGAGATCAGCAGCATATTGGTGGCCACCACCTTCCAGCGAAGGTGCCGGATCATGCCTCCACCTCCAGACAATAGCCCACCATACGGAGGGTCTTGATCCTTACGGCGGACTGCAGATGGGTGAGCTTGCGGCGAAGGAAGGAGATATAGACCTCCACGTTGTTGTCCTCGGCGGCGGAGTCGTAGCCCCAGACCTTCAGGATCAGCTGTTCCTTGGAGACGATCTGACTGCCGTTCCGCATCAGTAGCTCCATCAGGTCGTACTCCCGGCGGCTGAGGCGGACGCTCCGTGGACCACATTCCAGCAGGAATGTGCCCATGTGCAGCGTCAGGTCGCCGAAAGCCGTCACCTCCGGGTCGGCAGCGGCGTCCTCACCGCCACGGCGCAGCAGGGACCGGATACAGGCAAGCAGCTCCTCCGGCTCAAAGGGTTTGGTCAAGTAGTAGTCCGCACCGGCGTCCAGGCCGCGGACGCGGTCATTCAGCTCACTGCGGGCGGTGAGCATCAGCACCGGCAGGCGGCTGCCGCCGCCGCGCAGCTGGCGCAGCAGGGTAAAGCCGTCCATGCCGGGAAGCATGGCGTCCAGCACCAGCAGGTCGTAGATATCGCTGCGGGCATTATCCAGACCGGAGATGCCGTCATAACACACGTCGGCGGTGTAGCCCTGGCGGCGCAGCAGGTCCTGCAGGGTGCCCGCCAGGCGCTTTTCATCCTCCACGATCAGTATACGCATAGCCGCGCCTCCCTTTTCATGGCTTACAGCCCCGTCTCGGACAGGGTCAGGATCTGGGTCAGGGACGACTCCTCCATCCGGTAGATGGTGGTGTCGCCGTCCAGGGCCACATAGCGGCCGCCGTCGCCGGTGGACAGGCCGACGGCAAGGATCAGCGTCCGCTCGGCGCTGTTGTCAGCCAGGTAGTTCACCGTCAGCGTGACCTCCGGCGTGTCCAGGCCGCAGACGGCGGCCGCACCCTCCGCCGGGTCGTAGTCCACGCAGGCGGTGAGCGTCAGGGCAGCGATCTCATCAGCCAGGGCGGCGGTCTTTTCCGTGACGTCCCGGTTGGCGCTGCGGCGGGTACCGTCCTCGGCGGTGTAGAAGGAGACAGCGGCGGTGCCGTCGGCGCGCAGCAGACTTACGCTGACCAGCCTGTCCGGCTCGATGACCGGCAGAACGGGCAGGACCGCCATGGCGTAGATGCTGCGGCTGAGCAGCATCTTATTTTCGTCAGAGGTATAGCGCACCGTACCGGCAGGGGTGAGCACGTACCAACGGCCATCCGTGGCCTGGTCGCCGAGATAATAGGCGACGTCCACGCCGTCGGAGGTGACGGTGATGTACTTCTTGGGAGCCTCCAGGCCATAGACGGCCAGCTCCTGCACATCGGCCACCGCTTCGCCGCTGTCCAGGGCGGCGGGCAGGGCCAGCAGGTCCTCCAGCGCCGTCTGATCCAGGGGGAAGGCGGGGTCGTCAAACCAGGTCCAGGCACCGGTTTCGTCCTTTTCAAAACGGAGGGTCACATCGCCGTCGCACAGGGCCAGGGCGGTGACGCCTTCTACGGGCGGGGCGGTCTGGGTGGAGGCGTCCACCATCTCTTTACCTTTTGTATTGCCGCAGGCGGACAGCAACAGCGTCAACCCCAGCAAAAACGCCGTCAGGCGCAGAATTCGCTTCATCATGGCTTCGGTTTTCTCCTTTACTTTCGTTTACTTTCCGTTGCTTTTGCTGTATACATTCGCGTTCGCTATATGTTACGTTCGCTTTCAGTATAGCAACTTTTCAGGAAAAAGAAAAGTACATTCCGTGAATTCTCCCGTTCCCGGCGGCGCGGACGGACGAAGCACAAAAAAAGACCGGCCCGGGCCGGTCTTTTTTTGTCGTTACCCACAGAGATGCGGCAGGTGTGCTGTAATGGCCGAGACGGCAGTTCCGCGCCGGTCTTTTTCTTTGCGTTACTTGCAGAGATAGCTGAACCAGCCCTCGCTGCTGCGCTGCTCGAACACATCCCAGCCGTCGGCCTTCAGCTTTTCCAGCACCTCCGCCGCCCGGTCGTCGATGATGCCGGAGCAAAGGAACAGGCCGCCGGGCTTCAGGAAGGGACGGACGTGGGGGCTGAGGCCCATAATGACATCCGCCACGATGTTGGCCACCACGATATCGTAGCCGGTGCCCATCTCCTGCCGCAGGGCGGCGTCGGTGAGCACATCGCCCCAGCGGACGGTGTAGCGGTCCTTCCCGATGCCGTTCAGGGCGGCGTTCTCATAGGCCACGTCCACGCACTTCTCATCGATGTCGCAGGCGAAGGCGCTCTCCGCGCCCAGGCGCAGGGCGGCGATGGACAGGATGCCGCTGCCGCAGCCCAGGTCCAGCACCCGCTCACCGCCGTGAATGTGGGTGTCCAGCGCCTGCAGGCACAGGCGGGTGGTGGCGTGGCTGCCGGTGCCGAAGGTCAGGCCGGGGTTCAGCACCAGCTTCACCCGCGTGGGGTCGGCGGCCTCCTCCCACTCCGGCACCACCAGCAGGCGGCTGCCGATCTCCATGGGCTTGTAAAACTGCTTCCAGTTGTTCTCCCAGTCCTCGTCGGCCACGTCGGCCATGGTCAGCAGCAGGGGCGCGTACTCCGGGTGGTCCTTTTTCAGTGCCGACATGGCCATACGCACGGCGGCCACGGTGCCGTAGGCATCCTCGTTCCGTTCCAGATAGAACGTCACGCGGCTGACACCCTTTTTCTGCGCCAGCAGGTCGTCATCCACATAATCCCAGTATTGGCGGTTGTTCTCCAGAAAGCTCTGAAAGTCCGCCTCGTCGTCGATCATCACGCCGGTGACCCCCTGCTGCTCCAGCATTTCCGTCACCGCGTCCAAGCCCGCGTGGCTCGTGTCGATCTTGAGTTCCAGCCAGTCCATAGGATGACCTCCCGCAAAGTTGAAATGCACCGTACACCGCCAGCGGCGACGGGGCTTGTGTCCTGCCGATGGCAAGCCTCTAACGGCAATGGATCTTGCGTCAAGACGAGGCGCTCCATCGATGTCGGATCTTGCGTCCTGCCGATGGCAAACCTCTAACGGCAATGGATCTTGCGTCAAGACGAGGCGCTCCATCGATGTCGGATTTTGCGTCCTGCCGATGGCAAACCGACGACGGCGTACTTTGTGTACGTCGAGGAGGTTTGACGATGGCAGGGCGCAAAAGACGCGCCGTTATCTCTTGGTGCCTACGAAGAATATGCCCATCGTATTCGGCCCCGTGTGGCTGCCGATCACAGGCCCGATGTAGTTGATATAGACCTCCTTGACGCCGTAGCGGGCCTTCATCTCCTCGGCTACGGCGCGGGCCTCCACCTCGCAGTCGGCGTGGCAGATGAACATGACCTGCTCGCTGGGCTCGATGCCCAGCTCGGCGATCTTGTCGATGAGGGCCTTCAGGCTGGCCTTACGGCCGCGGACCTTGCTGACGGGGACCAGCTTGCCCTCGTCGGAGGTGTGCATGACGGGCTTGATGGAGAGCATGGAGCCGAAGAACGCGGCGCCGGCGCTGAGACGGCCGCCCATCTTCAGGTAGTTCAGGTCGTCCACGGTGAACCAGTGGTCGATGTGGAGCTTGTTGTCCTCCACCCACTGCACCAGCTCCTGAGCGGAGAGACCCTCGCGCTTCTTCTGGACGGTCAGATAGAGCAGCAGGCCCTGGCCCAGAGAGGCGGAGAGGGAGTCCACCACATAGATGTTGGCATCGGGGAACTCCTCCTTCATGTCCTGGGCGGCGATGCACGCACTTTGGTAGGTGGTGGAGAGGGCGCTGGAGAAGTTGATGCTGACGATGTCCTTGCCGGCAGCCAGAATGGGGCGCATGGCCTCCTGAAACTGGCCTACGTTGGCGGCGGAGGTGGTGGCCAGCACGCCGCCGCGGATCTTGCCGTAGAAATCCTCGAAGCTGATGGCGCTGCCGTCCAGCAGGTTGGGGTAATCGTGCCCATCGATGTGGACGGTCAGGGGCACCACGGTCAGCTCCAGCTCCTTGGCCATGTGGTCGGTCAGGTCGCAGCAGCTGTCGGTCATAATGACATATTCGCGCATGGGATAAACCTCCTTGGGAGTGATATTCCCCGCTATCATAGCATGAAAACCGCCGCAGGAAAAGAGCCAAATTGTAAATAATACAGAATATTAGCAGAAATGCAGGCGTCTATCGCCTATTTCCCCACGCAGAAGCGGGAGAAGATGGTGTCCACCAGATCGTCGCGGACCTGTTTGCCGTTCAGCTCACCCAGCGCGGCCAGTGCCGCCTCGCAGTCGGTGAGCACCACGTCGGGGGTCATGCCGATACGGAGGGCGCCGCGGGCCTCGGCCACAGCGGAGAGGGCGCGGTTGGCGGCGTCGGCCTGACGGGCGTTGGTCAGCAGCGCGCCGCCGGTGCTCTCGCCCGCCGGGAACTGCGCCGCGATGGCGTCGGTCAGCGTGTCCAGTCCCGCGCCGGTGGCGGCGGAGACGGACAGCACGTTGTCGAAGCGGTCCGCCAGGGCGCCGACGTCCAGCGCCCGGGGCAGGTCGGATTTATTGACGGCCACGATCAGGTGGGGGACGGTGTTGGCCAGGGCGATGGCGGCCTCGTCCTCCGCCGTCAGCTCCCGGGAGCCGTCCAGCACCAGCAGGGCCAGAGATGCCTGCTTCGCGGCGGCGCGGCTGCGCTCCACACCCATGGTCTCCACGGCGTCGCCGCCGTCGCGGATGCCCGCCGTGTCGATGAGCCGCAGGAGCACGCCGCCCACGGTGACCTTTTCCTCCACCGTGTCGCGGGTGGTGCCGGCGATGTCGGTGACGATAGCCCGGTCATAGCCCAGGAGGGCGTTCAGCAGAGAGGATTTGCCGGCGTTAGGCTTGCCCAGCAGCACCGTGGGCACGCCCAGCTTCAGCAAACGGCCGCGGGAAAACCCGGCCACCAGCGCTTCCAGATCGTTCTGGGCCCGGCGCAGGGTGTCCAGCATCTGCTCGCGTTGGAGATCCTCAATGTCCTCGTCCGGATAGTCCACCACGGCGTAGAACCGGGCGGCCATGTCCATGAGGCCGTCGTAGATACGCGCCACGGTGCGGCTCAGCGCGCCGTCCAGCTGGCAGACGGCGTTGTGGGCCTGCTGGGCCGTCTCGGCGTCGATCAGGTCCGCCACGGACTCCGCCTGGAGCAGGTCCAGCTGCCCGTTGAGAAAGGCCCGCTTGGTAAACTCGCCGGGACCGGCCTGGCGGCAGCCGGCGGCAAACAGGGCGCGGAGGCCCGTGTCCAGCACGATGGGGCTGCCGTGGCAGTGGAGCTCGGCGCAGTCCTCGCCGGTATAGCTGTGGGGCGCGGGGAAACGGACGCACAGCACGCTGTCGATGACCTGCCCCGTCTCGTCCAGCAGCTCGCCCAGCACCATGGCGCGGGGGCGCTGCTGCGCGGCGGGCCTGCCGTTTTTGGCGCGGAACACCGCGTCCAGCGCGGCACAGGTATCCGGGCCGGACAGGCGCAGGATACCGATGGCGCTGGGCTGTCCGGGCGTGGCGATGGCGGCGATGGTATCGGACATAGGCGGGACCTCCTTGCAGGGTGTTTTTCTCAGTATACCACAGGCGGCGGGAAAAAGAAATATCCCCCGGCGGACCGGGGGATATAAAAAACGATGCTTTACTTGATGGGCTCGCCGGCGGCTTCCTTGGCGGCGATCTCCTTCATGGCGTCCTTGTGGCTCAGGTTCACGCGGCCCTTCTCGTCGATCTCGGTGACCTTGACCC
>ENA-OWPN01000404-OWPN01000404.1-human-gut-metagenome-genome-assembly--contig:-NODE-404-length-63340-cov-3.823797_pt1 | contig 63340 bp, 101 predicted proteins | sample MGYA00248266_ERZ651850 | MGnify/ENA primary metagenome ERZ651850 (study PRJEB26924, sample SAMEA4378296) | human gut metagenome | biome: human gut; feature: human-associated habitat; material: faeces... | reverse complement strand
CGCGGATCCTCCTATCTTCCCATTCTGGATAAGACCGCATTGGCCCAGACCATTGCACCGGCCTGCATCCAGAGGCTGGTAATCACGTTGCCGGTAGGCGGCGTTACCACCGCCAGCGGAAAAGAGATTGAGCCGGTACAGGTGCCGCTTCCCGATCTTTTTCAGGAGGATCTTCTCAGCCGGACGCTGTATTCCGCGTTCGTGCTGCTGTACTTCTACCTGAAACGGCCGGACATCACCGGGCAGTACGATCCTAACCAGGATATGAAGCTGGCGGCCAACGACTACGACCGCTATCCCAATCTTCTGACTCAGCTGGAGCGCATCAAGGCCACCAGCAAGGACCGGGAAGTCCGGGACAAGGCGTTTTCCATGCTGGCGGACTACAAGGATTTTGAAAAGCGGCTGGGAGCGGAGATCCACAACATTCTGGCGGTGCGGAACGACGTGTGCGCCAGACTGACGCAGATGCTCTCCATGCAGACGGAACCGGAGACCATTCAAAAGGCGCTGAAAAAATCCGACGAGATGGCCCGGTCGCTGAAAGAGGACGCCAAAAAGGTCCAGCGGGACGCGGTGGCGCTGGCGGTCAAGGGCGGGCGAAGAAAAGCTCTGGAAAAGAAAATGAACGAGACGGCCCGGGAGAAAAATCTGGGGGTGAGCAAAGATGCTGCAACCGTGTGAGACCAGCCTTGCGACCTACCCCTATCCCAGGCTGATGGAAGTTCCAAAGCTGGTGGGCGCTGAGCTGATTCCTCGGAAAGTGGCTCAATACCTGCTGGATCTTCCGCTGCCGGGGTACACGCCAGCGGACGACAACAGCCTGCCGCGGTGCAGACTGATGAAATACCTCTACTACGACCAGGAAAATCCCCTGCAGCAGCCGCTTCCCACGCCGGAACAGAAGATCTCCCTTCTGTACGACCCGGAACACGCCACCGCGGCGCCAACGGACAAGGGATACCGGCTGTTTCCCCAGAGCTACGTGGCACAAAGCCAGCTGAACGCCCAGACCCGGATCATGGTGTATATGGGCCGGACGGTGGCGGCGTCCGCTCAGCAGGTGGAGCTTTCCGTTATTTTCGACATTCTGACTAACGTGACCACGGAGGGAAACGCCATGGCGCTTTCCAGGACCTATGCCATGGAACAGTGCATCATCGAGGCGATAAACGGCGTGAACATGGGCGGAGTGGGAACGTTTTATTTCAACCGCCGGGCACACGGAGACTGCGGCTCCATGCCGATCAGCGACCGAGGAACCAACGTAGGACGCGGGATCACCATGGGGCTGACCTGGATGGAGTGAAAGCGCCATGAATGAGAGCACGGAGACCAGCAAAGCCGTCTTAAGGGGAGACCCGATCCAATGGAACGACTTGACGCTGTTTCCCATATTGGTGCTGGAATACGAAAAGTTCAACAGCGCCAAAAGCGGCATCGTCCTCTCCCAGCAGACGCTGCCTGCAAAATACGCTGGGATGAAATACCTGGAAGCTCTGTACGCTCTGGACGCGGACCGGATCCAAAACGGGGAACCGCCGGTGGGGCTGTTTTCCAAGGCTATGCACTTTCTGACTCTGGCTTTGCGGCTGCCGGATAAGACGGACGACCAAGGAAAAAAGTATCTGCCGATTCGGGTCATCGTAAAAGAAAACGACGTGTCTAAGCTGGCTGCCGTTCTGGTGGAAGTTGATGGAAAAGACATCAAGATCACACCCAAAGACTTCAACAAGCTCCGTATTCTGCTGGCGGAGATGAACGGCCTGGAACTTCCGAATGAAGCGCACAACGCTGAACTGGAGGAAGCGGAGCGGGATCTGGCGGCCCGTGGAAACATGGGATTGCACATAGACTTTGAGGATATGATCTACTCCGTTTCCGTACAGAGCGGCATCTGCGTGGAAGAAATCCTGGAATGGCCCATGAGGAAATTCTTCAAGGTAAAATCGGCCATTGACCGGGGAATCGGATACCGGCTGGCGTATCTGGCCGAGGCGTCCGGCGCCAAATACAAGCGCGGGAACCCGTGGCCCAGCTGGGTATTTGACCGGGAAAAGGGCCTTTCTGCGGCCCTGATCCCCCTTGGTCAATTCCAGAAACAGCTCAACGGGACCGTTGCCATTCAGAAGTAAAAAAGGAGTGAAACACGCATGAGCATCAATCTGAACAATCCCGCCCTGTTCGTCAAGGGTACGTACAACGCCAAGTTCTTCAACCCGTCTACGGGAGATATGGTCTACTACTCCAACAAGCTGCAGACCGACAACATCACGTCCTCCATCAACCTGGGCGCCATCAACGCCAGCATCGGAAACCCCACTGTTATCCAGATCCCGGATACCCCCAAGCTGGACCTGAACATGACGGCTGCGGACTTCTCCCTGGAGGGCCGTGCGCTGCAGACCGGCGGCACTGTTTTCTACAACGCCGTTACGCCTGTGGATGAAGTCGTGTCCGCCAGCGGCACCACGCTGACGGTGAGTCAGATCCCCGTGGCGCCTTACGGCAGCTGCAACATCGAGTGCACCATCAACGACGGCGCTGAAGCCTACATCATCGACCCGGAAACAAAGCAGATCCAGAACTTCACGGCCACCGACGGGACCAACTACTGCGTCCACTACTACGTGAACAATCCCTCTGCCCAGGGCCTGGCCGTCAACACCATGTTCGCACCCAGCGTGGTGCGGGCGCTGCTGAAGCTGCCGGTGTACACCAAGGAAGGCACCGACGACGCGCTGAGCAGCAGCCTTTGGGGCTATCTGTACATCACCATCCCTCGCCTGCAGTTCTCCGGCGACGTTTCCACCGTGGGCGACCAGACCAACCCGGCCACCACCGTGATGAACGGCACCGCCCTGAGCTACGACGTGGCCTGCTCCATGGGCCTGAACTGCGGCGACAGCGCCTCCCAGTCCAAGCTGGCCTATATGGTGCTGGTGCCCGTAGGCAGCAACACCCAGTTGGTGCAAAGCCTGTTGATCGTGGGCGGCGAGATTACCGTGGAGCAGGGTCAGACCGTGACCGTGCCCGTGAAGTACGTCATGCCCGACGGCTCTCAGGTGCAGCCGGACCTGACTCAGCTGAATTACCAGATCGAGCAGACCAGCACCGCCACCGTGAGCACCGCCGGTGTGGTAGAGGGCGTTGCGGTGGGCGACACCACCCTGACCGTCACCGTACCGGACAACACGCAGCTCACCGTGACCTGCGACGTGAGCGTGACCTCTGCCGGAGGCTGATCTTTCAAAAGAAACGCTCCGGCAATGGGGCCGGAACAAGGGCCAATGGGGGCCGGAGAGAGCACCGCTCTCTCCGGCCACTTTTTATCAGAACACGGTTTTGCGGCAGGGAAGTGCTTCCGGAGCGTAGGCGCTTCCGTACCGCAAAGCGAAAGGAGGGGCAGCGGCATGGGTATTTTGGAAGACTATCTGGCGGCAAGAGAAAAGCTGAAGATCGACGTGGAGGAAGTGCTGCTGACCCACGTGGCTCCGGCGGTTATGGACGAGATGCAGGAGCAGGTGCAGGAAAAGGTGTATGACGCCTACATCCCACGGGTCTATGTGCGCAGGATGGAAGACGGCGGCTTGAAAGACCGGCGAAACTACGAGGCATCCGTGGAAGTGGGGAGCATGACCCTGACCGTGGAAAACCTGACGAAAGACGCCGGATACTGGCGTCCGCCCGGAATGGGAGACCGATTTTTGACGCCGGTCGTAGAAAGCGGCGTCGGGTACGATTACAAATCTCCGGGACCGCGGCCTTTCAACGAGGCAACCGAGCAGGAAGTCGTACAAAGCGGGACCGTGGACCGGGAACTGAAAATCGGTCTGACCGAACGGGGACACAACATCAAGGAGGGCTGATACCGTGGAAAACGTGATGATCAAGGTCACGCTGGAAGACAATCAAACGCTGGCAACGTTGACCCAGGTGGACGCCCTGGCAAAGCAGCTCTCCGGAACGACCATCCGCATGAAAGTCGATCTCTCCGGTCTGGAAAACCTGAACAAGGACATGGTAAAAGCCCTGGAGCAGCAAGCAAAAATAGCTACGGCTCAGGCAAAAACGGTTCAGCTGCAAAGCCAAGAGCAAAAACTGGCTCAGCAGATCGTTCTTCAACGGGAAAAGACCGCCACTGCCGCAGAAAAAACCAAACAGATGCAGGAGCAGTCTTTTGCACAGGTGCAAAAAACGCTTCAATCTGAACAAAAAACGGCGGCCATTGAGCAGCAGCGGGCCCTTCTGGCGGAGCGCATGGCGGCGGCCTATGACAAGATCGCCATGAAGAGCAGCGCGGCGACCACTGGAACCAACACGACCGCCATTCAGGATCGGATCAATTCCATGGTGGGCATCGGGTCCACGGTGAAAAGCGCCCAGGATTCCGCCAATTACTTCAGCAGCGTTTTGAGCAAGCTGGGCGAATACACCACCACGCTCAATACCAGCGTCACCAACGGCATTGCCGACATGACCCGGTATATCCAATCCCTGAACGGAATGAGCGACGCCCAGGTCAAAGCGACCGGATATACCAAGATCGGAAACGATACGTTCCAGACCTATACAGCCACGGTCAAGAACGCCGACGGAAGTTTCCAAAACTACGTCTACTCCGTCAACACCGCCACCGGCGCCACTTACCAGCTGGAAAAAGGGATCACGTCTGTTGATAATGCAGCAGTCCATACGGGAGACACATTTACCAGCCTGATTGGAAAAATCGTAAAATGGGGCGCTACTACTACGTTGGTGTACGCCCCTATCCGAATGTTCCGAGAAGCGGTCCAGGAAATGAAGGCCGTGGACACCGAGATGGTGACGATCCAGAAGGTGACTGGAGCCACCACCGCGGAAATGGAAAAGCTGGCCGCTTCCGCCTATGACGTGGCAGCCGCTTACGGGTCCACCGCGTCTAATTACCTAAACTCTGTGTCTGCTTTTGCAAAAGCAGGATATTCCGATCTTTCCGACGCCTTGGGACAGTTGGCAATGAAGACACAGGTTGTCGGAGATGTGGACCAAGAAACGGCAAATCAATTTTTGCTGTCCGTAGACGCAGCCTACAAGTACAAAGGCAGCATCGAACAGCTTTCCGCCGTGCTGGACGGCGCCAACGAGATCGGCAACAAGTACGCCACCGACGTTCAAAAAATCGCAGAGGGCCTGGGCATTGTGTCCAGCGTGGCGGCCAACGCCAATATCAGCATCGGAGAACTGACGTCAGCTCTCGGCACTATTACAGCCGTAACGCAGCGAAGCGGAAGCGAGGCCGCCCGGGCGCTGCGGGCCCTGATTTTGAACATCCTGGGCGAGACTTCCATCACCTTGGACGAGGACAGCGACGAAACCTGGACCGCAGAAGAAATCCAGGCCATGGCGGACGCCTTGCAGAAGTTCAACATCGCCACCCGGGAGACCGTGGACGGTGTTGAAAAGCTGCGCAATCCCATGGAGGTCATCCGGGACATCGCCCTGCAGTGGAAGGAAGGTCTGATCACAGAGGTCGATCTGAACGACCTGGTGAGCGACCTGGGCGGAAAGCTGCGGTCCAACCAGCTGATGGCCCTGATCCAAAACTTCGACATGTACGAGTCCATGGTGCAGGACTTTGCCAACTCCGCCGGAAGCGCCGACAAGGAGTTTGGAATCTACATGGACAGCTGGGAAGCCAAGCTGAACCAGCTGAGCGCCGCATGGACAAAGTTTGTGGCGTCCTTCGGCATCGAGGACTTCATCAAGGACCTGATCTCCTTCGGCACCACGCTACTGGATGTGGCAAGCAACGATGTGGTTGTCACTACCACAAAGATTCTTGCATTAGGGCTGGCAGTAAACTCGTTTTCATCTGCACTTCCTGCTGTAACAAAAGCTGTTGAAGCGCTTAAAATGACATCTGTCATTAGCTCCTTCAAAACTTTTGGATCTATTTTACAAACTGCTGGTGTTTCCCTTTCTTCTTTGCAGTTTGCATTTACATCATTGACAACAACTATGCTGGCATCTCCACTTTTTTGGGGAATTACAGCGGGAATTTTGATTTTTGCGCTTCCACAACTGATTGAAACATCGGCAGAAAAATGCGAACGGCTAAATGAAGAACTAGAGCAGACCAACGAGGAGATCGCTTCGCTGGAAACCGAGCGGGACCAGCTGGAAGCTCTGGACGAACTGACGGAAAAAGAGCAAAAGCGGCTGGATTTGATCAACGCTCAGATCAAGGCCAAAGAGATCCTGGCCCAGCAGCAGCAGAAAGACACCTACGAGGCGTATTCCGACACACTGGACGAAGCGTACAGCACCGGCGTGGAATCCGACGGCACCATAGTGGCGCTGACCAAGCGGAGCGACCTTGCCGACATGATCCAGGAATACTACGACCTGGACGAGGCCATTGCAAATCTGGATTCCACCCAGGGAGACAACCTGGATACGCTGGAAGAATACGAGACCCGCCAAAGCGAGATCATCGACTCCGTGGCGGAGGTCATTGACGAACTCACCGGGTACAAAGACGCGCTGGGCACTCTGGAACCGGAGGATGAGGCGCTGCTCCAGGCGCTGCTGGACCTGATCAACGCCTTTTACGGGTCCAGGGACGCAGCAGACAACGACACCGATTCCATCAACGGAAATACCGCGGCAACCGAGGAAAACACAAACGCCAAAAAAGACGCCGCCACCATTCTCTCCGACTTGAAGGACCGGTACAACATTCTAAAAACCGCTGAGGACGAGGTAAACGAGAGCGGCATCGTATCCGCTGATACGCTGGAAACGCTGCTGACCGAGTACCCGGAACTGGCGGATTATCTGGTGCAGACCGCGGACGGTTACACGCTGACCAAGGGCGCCCTGGACGATTACATCGAATCACAGCGGTCGGAGTATGAGATCGCCCTGAACGACGCCAAAGCGGCGGCCATTTCCATTCTGGACGCGGAGGGACAAAAGCAGGTCTCCATCAACTCCACTACCGAGGCCATCAAGGCCCAGCTGGTGGCGATGGCTGCGCTGTATCAGACGCAGTTTATCAACCGGCGGATCGAGCAGGGCGATTCCTACGGAGACGCCTACCGCTCCTGGAACACCGGCAGCAGCGACGAATACGGCCTTGCAAAGTCCGCCCTGGATGCTATCAGCCGCATTGAAAATGCGCAAGCCAGCCTGAAAGAATTTGACACAGTGGTGGGCAATTTGTCCCGGTCCACCGAAAAAACAGCGTCCTCCGCCTCCAAAGCAGCCGACGAGACCGACAAGGAACTGGAGCGGCTGGAAGGGATCGTGGATCTCCGAAAGTCCGAACTGGACCTGATGCAGGCCAGGGGAGACAGCGTGGAAGATCAAATCGCCAAGATGCGGGAGATCCAATCTGCGCTTCAAGATGAGATCGCCTATCTGCGGTCCATCGGCGCCGAGCAGACAGAGATCAACGCCCTTTCCACAGAATATTACGAACTCAACAACGACATCAACGACCTTCTGGAAGATCAAGCAGAAGAGCTGCAAAAAAAGCAAGAAGAAGCATGGAGCGCACTGGAAGATTATGTTGATGATCTTTTGGATAAGGCAAGAGACGCGGCAGATGATCAAATTGACGCGCTTGATGATCAAATCCAAAAGCAAGAAGAACTGCGTGATGCTGCGCTAAGTGCGATTGACGATCAAATCGATGCCTTAAAAGAGCAAAAAGAAACCGAAGATGAACAGCTGACGTTGGAAGAAAAACGCCTGGCCGTTGAGAAAGCAAGACTTGATTTAATCAATGCGCAGAACGAAAGAACTGTGCGGCAGATCCAAGCGGACGGAAGCTGGAAATGGGTGGCTGACGCCTCCGCAGTAAAGTCTGCGGAAGATGCTCTGGAAGAAGCGGAAGACGCACTGAAAGAATATGAAAAAGAGCTGGCATATAATGCGCTGATAGACAATCTTGAAAAAGAAAAAGAAACCGTTGAAGAGCACTATAATGCCATTATTGCAGATCTTGAACGTCAGCAAGAGGCAATCGAAGAGCAGTATCAGGCTTTTGAAGAACAATGGGATTCTATAAAAGCTTCTATTGAAGAACCGGCCGGAGATATTGCAGATATTCTGACAGATATTGCGCAAAACGGAACCCCGTCCATGCAGCAGGCAATCAGTGACGTTACATCTATGCTGAATAGTTTGTCTGCTTACATTGCGTCGATGACAAAAGCGACGGCATCCGGAAGTGGAACATCAGGAATTGATGACATTTTATCTTCTCTTCTCGGATCTTCCGGAAACGGACTTTTTATTACCACAGACGGAACTTATGATGCAAACAGAAATTATCTGGACGAAGCAATTAAAGCCGCTGAATCCGGAAATCTGGATGCGGCGAAAGAAGAATGGATCAAAAGAGGATATAAAATCAGCGCGGAAGGTGACGACAGGGGAACCAGTCAGCTGGAAGCCTGGCAAATGATCATGGACGCTTATAATCAGAGCGGCGCCGGATCGTCCGGAAGCAGTTCCAGCGGAGGAAACGGAGGATATGGAAGCCGGGACGATTTCAACAGTGCCATTCAAGATGCATTTGATCAAGCTCAAAGCAGCGGAGACAAAGTATACATCGGAGATAGTGGCCTTTATATTGACCCAAGCAAAATCAAATCTTACGACTCCGGCGGAATTGCGTCCGGCAAGGGTCTGCTGAGCAAAGATGTAAACGATCAGGAAATGGTTCTGGACCCGGAAACTACCAAAATGATCCTGACACCGGAAAGCAACGCACAGTTTATAAAGTTCGTCAAATCTCTGGGAATTTTGTTCGGCGTCTCTGAAAACCATTCCGACGGAGGGATGCAAGCAGCAGCAGTAGCTTCTTCTGACAGACACGATGTCACCTACTTTATCAACGGTGTTAAAATCGGCAGCGATATGGCAAACCGTCCTCTGTCTGAGATACTGTCCGTGCTGCCTCTGCACACGGAAAACAACTGAAAGGAGGCAGCAAGGAATGGCGCTTTACAGACCCTCAAATATCACGCCATCATCCTTTTCCGGTCTGGGAAACGGAACGGTAGATGTAACGCAGGATATGGTGGTTTCATGGCAGGTGGAAGGGGCATCTGCCATGACCGCCTATCAAATCGTCATTCAGAAAAACGACACGGCATCTACGCAAGTTTACAGCAGCGGACAAGTCACGCTGGACACGCCGTTTTACGGTACAGACTACAAGGGTCAAACACAGCGGTTTTCCACAACGATTGCGGCCAGCGCGTTGACCGGACTTTCAAACGGATATGAAAACGGGTACAAGCTGCTGATCACACAATGGTGGAGCGAAACAGAATCCGTTCAGCAAGTACAGCCGTCGTTCTTTATCACCAGGGAGGCGCCCACTTTGACCTTGAACAGTATCCCAAATCCGCTCCAGGCCAGGAAGTACGTTTTCTCAGCCGCTTACGCACAGGCGCAGGGAGACACGCTGAACTGGTTTCGCTGGATGGTCGCTACGGAAAACAACGAGGATAATCCCATCAAGGATTCCGGATATATCTACGGAACGGAAGATATCCAGTTTTCTTACGACGGATTTTTTACCGGGCAGAGCTACGCGATCCGCTGCATGTGCGAAACGGAAAACGGTATCACCGCAGACACAGGATGGGTGGCGTTTTCCGTATCGTATGAAATGTCTGATCTGACCGGCGTGGTGCAAGCCTGCCGGATGCCAGGCGTCCAGGATGCCGTATTGGTTTCGTGGCCCGCCATTCAATACATTACGGGAACCGCATCCGGAGATTACACTGTGTCCAACGGTGAGCTGACGCTTCCAAGCGGATCTTCTGTGACGTGGAATCAGGTAAACGGAACAGCCATGAACTTTGCGGCGCCGTGGAGCGTCGCCGCAAAAGCGAAAATCACAAGCGATTCCGGGACGCTTCTCACGATCACCGGAGCGTCTGATGCGATCACCATTTCGTATTCGGAAGACGGATTTACCGTATCAATGAATGACACCGTTATCTATACGCTGAGCCAATATGTGGCGGTGGGTGATGTGTGGACCATTGTGCTTACACCCACTACCATTCAATTCCGGCTGGAGTGCACTACGGAAGGTCTTTTCCCGTCTGAAACGCTGTATCCTTCGGAAACGCTGTATCCAAATCCGGGCTCAATCGAGGCATTCCAATACGGCGGATCTATCTCCTATACGCAGTTTTCCATGACAGGCGTCACGCGGAGCGGACCCTCTGCGTTTGACTTTTTGTGGGTCGTGTCCGGAACGTTTACCAGCACACAACTGCAGGGGCTTCTCTATACCTACGGTTTTGAACCGGAGTATGAAAGCGGAACCATTCTGGCGGCTACGTTTGAAAACGGCCTTGACGGAGGAAATCTACAATCTCCAACCGAAACGCTGGTGGGCCTTGCAGTGTACCGGCTTCTCAGCGGTGAAACCCAGCTTCAGCACGTGGCTTCGCTGCCGCTGTCCGATGTGCAAATTTTGGACTACGGATTTCCCAATCAGGCGCAGTTCCAATATTACCTGTTTCCGCAGGGAGAGGACACGTATCTGTCTCAGCCGTTGGTATCTCAAATGGTACAGCCCGTTTTCTGGAACTGGACCGTTTTTGTGTGCCAGCAGGACAGCGAACACGAAAATGTCTATCATGTGGAAGAAGCGTATGTCTTTGCCAACAACGTCTCTTCCGGAAATATTGGGAACAACAGTTCTCCCAATGTGCTGAAGAACTTCACGCAGTATCCAACCATCCAGCCAGACACATCCAATTACCGGAGCGGTACGCTGAGCGCCTTGATCGGCGTAGTGGACCAGACGGAAAACCAGTACATTGACAGCGTTGATCTGGCGGAGTCCATTATGGCGCTTTCCATTGACACCCGTCCCAAGTTCCTAAAAGACAGAAAAGGAAATTTCATGAAAATCCAAACCTACGGCGCCATCGTTATGACGATGAACGATGCGCAGGCCCAGCAAAGCTGCACGGTACAGCTTCCGTGGGCAGAGTGCGGAAGTATGGAAGATATTTCACTGGTGAAAACAGAAGCGGACGGGATCCCATCCACATCCACCAACGCGACATGAAAGGAGCATTTCACATGACACGAAAAAAGAAAACTGAGCAGGAAAAAACCACGCCTGCCAAGCGCGATCTGGTCCTGACGTTCGGCACCTATGAGATCACGGGGGAGGACGAACGGTTCTACTACTGTGGAAACACCCAGTTCTTCAAGCACAACCGAAACATCGTCGAGATCCGGGAAACCAAAGCAGAACCGGCAGAAGCCGCGGACGCAGGCAGCGAAGAAGTTGACGCTTAATTCAAACCGGAAAGGAGGGTATGGAAATGAGTTCCGTCCTTCCATATCTTATCAACGGGCAAGCTACGCCCTCTGAACTCTGGTCCATGTATCTGCAGGAAGTCAGAAAGCCGTACCAAAAACTGGCAAGAATGGACTTTTTGCAGCCGGACGGATCCATCGCGTTCAGCCTGGACAACAATCCCAAAAACAAAAGAAGCGGCGCTTTTATCCAGGACGGAATCCTGGATGTCAATTTGCAAAACGGGCAAAGGCGAAAATCCACCGTTCTGCTCTCCAATCTGAACAGCGAATACGAGTTTGCCATCAACAAAATCTGGTTCGGGCAGCAGATCCGTATTATGGAGGGCATCCTTCTTTCCAACGGGCAGGAATTCTATCTGCCGCAGGGCGTTTTCTACGTCAGCGATCCAGAGGAAACTTTTCATCCAAACCAAAAATACGTGTCGTACAATTTGCTGGACAAATGGGCGTACCTGGACGGGACCCTGTTTGGAAATCTGGAGGGCATTTATGAAGTGCCGCTGAACACCAATATTCCAACAGTGGTCGCGTCGATTCTGGCGCTGGACCGCGGAAACGGCTATCCGGTGGACTACGTTTCTCCGATCTTCTCCTCTTATTGGAACGACAAAACGGTCACGCTGGAGAGCGGAGAGACAATTTCTGTACTGCTGACCCCGTATACCTACCGATGCGACGCCTTCGGCGGCAGCTATGCCGATGTTCTGTTGGAAATGAACACCATGCTGGTGGGATGGATCGGATACGACCAGACGGGACATTTGCGGCTGGACCCCGGCGACGACGATATTTTGGACACGTCCAAGCCGGTTCTGTGGACCTTTACACCGACGGAAAGGGAGTTTCTGGGCGCGACGTACTCGCCTAAAATCACGCAGGTGTACAACGACATCATTGTCGTTGGGCAGGCGCTGGACAACGATCCGACGCCGATGGGACGGGCCACTAATATGGACCCCAGGTCCGACACCAACATTTACAGCTCTCTCGGCAGACGAACTCTGCGAAAAGAAGCAACGGCGTATTATGCCACGGAGCAGTGCCAGCAATACGCAGCATATACGCTGAAACGGAACACCATCATCAAGAAATCCGTGTCCATTTCCTCGGCCCAGCTTTTCCACATCAACGAAAACAGTCTGGTGCAGGTGAGGCGGCCAGATAAACAGGGATCTCCAACGGAGCGGCATCTGGTAACTGGATTTTCCAGACCTCTCACAGGAACGGAAAACATGACCATCAACTGCACATCGGTCCAGGACTTTCCGGAAGCGACATTCACGCCGCTTCCAGGAGACGAAAACTGAAAATTCAAGAAAAAACAGTATACAAACGGCCCGCCGGTATGATATAATACCAGCAAATGAAAAAACGCCTCCGCGGAGGTTGCTGCGGAGAAGAGCCAATCGGGGCTGTACGGATGACCGTCCGTGCAGCTCCGTTTTTGTTTTTTTGCGGGCCGACCGAAAGGAAGGAAATCTCATGCCAATCGTAAACGGACAATATCAGGCTCCCACCTGGGTCAACGGCCAGCGTCCTCCCATCAACGCCGAAGAACTACAAGCAATTTGCGATGTTTTGGAAGCATCTCAGGGTGGTTCTGTTATAAACTTTAATGAGTTTTATAATAATCCAGCACCGGCCCCAATTACACTTACACCACTAGCAACACGTAGATACAGCTTTAATGTTACAAATGCCGGTGACTATTTTATAGTTGGTGGCGGCAACAGCAGTTTAACGACCGTAGAAGCCTACGATTCAAACCTAACTAAAGTTACAAATCCAGACCCGTTTACAACAGGTAGATTTGGTTATGGTGCCGCATATGCCGGGAATTATGCAATTTTTGCTGGCGGAAATATTAGCAACGGAACAACTAATACTTTAGAAATATATGATGAAACCCTTACAAAAGTTTCAACATCTGTTGATTCACTACAATCGTCAAGACAATATCTTTCAGCAGTATCATTTAACGGATATGCTATTTTTGGGGGTGGAAATACTTCTTCCGCACAAACAGATGTTGACTGTTATAGCTCATCTCTTGTCCATCAAACTCTAACAGATACGATTTCTTATGGATATCAAGCAAGTTCAGGAACTGTTGGAAGTTATGCAATGTTTGGGCCTGGAGACGGTGGTTCAAATTTGCAATCTGTTACGGTGTATAACGATTCTTTACAAAGAATTACGGCTGACAACTTCATAAGCCCAAAATATGGTGGGTATGCTGTAAATTCAGGGAACTATATTATTTTTGGACCGGGTGGATATACGTCAGGAATTAGTTCATCCATTTATAATGGATATGTTGATTTCTATGATAATTCGCTTGTGCATACAACAAGCACATATCCATATACCGCAACAAGATATTCATATGGTGCGACGACAACAGATTATGGAGTCCTGGGGTGTCAAAACTCATCAACCCCTATTGCGGTTTCTTACGATAGTAACCTATCAACAAATCAAATAACCCCCTTAGAAATAACCGGAGCTGTTTCTACTGCAATAAACGGATATGGTGTTGTTTTATATAACGGTTCAGGTACTGGATATGGTACGGTAAGTGCGTATACAAACAACACATCTTATTACATTACAATTCCAAGATTTTCCGCTTATTTACTTGATGGCATCAACGAATCTGAAACATATACAGCAGTAGATGTTGATATATCTGGTCAAGGAACTTTGACAGGATATATAAAAAGAGGCGGATTTAATTTAAGTGGGTATCATCCAGAATTTGTTATTTAACATGGAGGTAATAAAAAATGGGTAAATTCGTTATTTGGGACAAAACATCCGACATCTACACGCCCGGAGTGGATAAGAACGGAAAAGGGCACTGGACTGCCGCTGAATACATTCAGCAGAAAGCTCCATGGGCGGCCAATCCAAACGTAAAGGTTTTGGTTGCATCCGGAGCTATCAACGGGGCTTGCTTCATGGAGTTTGAGGCGACCAAGGCGGCCTACAAGAAGATGGGTGCCAACATCACGGACGGCATGACAGACCAAGAAGTTCTGGACGCCATTGATGATTTTATTAACAATCCGCCTGCCGCTGAGCCCACCGCCGAAGAGCGTATCGCCGCGGCGATGGAGTACCAGAACCTCATGAGCATGTAACAAGGGAAAAGGAGGACAACATCATGACGACCAAAGAAATGGCGCAGAAGAACTACGACCGCGGCCTGTGGACCAAGGAGATGATCGCGGCTCTGGTGAAAAAGGGCGCCCTGACCGCTGACGACTACAATGAGATCACCGGAGAGGATTATCCCGGTTAAGGAGTTTATCCGCCGCTTCTGAATCAGGCGGAACACCATTTTTTTAGAAAAAGGAGTGGTCCGCTTTGAACGGGGCGCAAATCTTTTCGCTTTTGAAAGAAAACATGAGCTGGTGGATGGTCCTTCTTTTGATCGTACTGAGCGTAGTGCAGCTCACACCGGTCAAGCTCAATCCATGGAGCTGGACATTGAAGTCGTTGGGCAAGGTCATCAACAGCGATTTATGCGAAAAGATTGAAACGGTCTCCAAACAGCAGATCGAAAATCGACAACTGCTGGATAAGCACGTTTCCGACGATAAAGATTGGAAAGAAAAGTATGAAGCACAGAAAATGGACGAGCTGCGTCTTACTATTCTGCACTTCAACAACGAACTACTGCGCAAGCAAAAACACACAAAAGAAGAATTTGTAGAAATTCTCACCGATATTGACCGGTACAAAAGGTACTGTAAAACACACGAGGACTATCCCAACAGCCGGGCCGTCCACGCTATCGCCAATATCGAGCGGGTATACGACGAACGTCTGGCAAAAAACGACTTTTTGGAAACCACCGTTGGAAACAGCGGTAAATAAGAAAGGGGTAAATAACCATGAGCAACACCGAAATCATTCGCGAGGGCCAGAAGCAGGGCAAGACCAATGCGGAGATCAGCGCCGATCTGGCGGCGGCGGGGTACATCACCAATCTGGATCGGGACCGGACCGGAAACGCCTGGGTGATCCTGGACGAGAGCAACCAGGAGCCGATCACCGTGGAAAACGGCAAGATTGTCGACGGATCCCTGATCGATGAGATGTACGACATTCTCATCGACGGCAAGAAATACCACACCGACAAAGACGACACCACTCTGATCGAGGGTCCCGGCATTCCCGACATCCAGGAGCGGGAGAAACTGCCCGACGAGCCGGACAAAAAGGTCCACCGCGAGCGGGCCGGGCAGAAGATTATCCAGCGAACCAAGAAAGGAACCTATCTGACGACCTATGACGCGGACGGCTCCGCTTCTCTGAAGCTGATCAAGTAAGGAGCGCGAAATGAAGAAGTATCTCAGTTAAAAGGAGCCTCATATGGATCAAATCGTCAAGCGGATTTCCAATCTTTTGACTGTGAAATCCATCGTCACTTTGGTACTGACCGGCGTGTTTGCCGTGATGGCAAGCAACGGCGCCATCAGCCAGGAATTCATGACCATCTACGCGGTGATCATTTCCTTCTACTTCGGCACTCAGACGGAAAAAAACACGTCCGGGACCACCAAGAGCTGACCGCTGTACATTTCAAAAATCCGGAGGCAGCGACGCCTCCGGATTTTTCTCAATGGGAGGAAACCTATCATGCAGTTTGCAAAGACGATCCCGCTGAACGAGATCCGGAAAATCCAGATCTATCACAACAGTTTGGGCTATCATGAGAGCGAGATGGAGACCATCCTCCGCTCCACCGACGGCTCTTTCCTGTTTGGCGGACCGATTTTCCTTTCCAACCTGACCGCCTGCTGCCACCTGAAAGCGGAGGGGCATGTGGAGTGCGACCCCGGGTATACTGTGGATATCATCCAATGGAATGAGGACGTGCAGGATTACGGAATGGGAAAAACGCCCAGTGCGGCGGAGAACTACGTGGAGTGCGTGGCACTGATCGTAAACGGAACCGGCGTTGCACAGCCCCATTACCAGCCGGATATGGGCGGGAAACGGCCCAGGCAGGCAATCGGATGCAAAGAAGGGCGCTTTGCCTATATCGTAACAGAGACAAGCTACACGCCGGAGGGACTGCGGGACGTACTGGTTTCCTCCGGATGGGACGGCGCCATTATGCTGGACGGCGGCGGATCCGTGTGCTATCTGGACCGGGACGGAAACCGGATCATGTGCGATGCGGACCGCGTTCTTCCTTACTATTTTGTTGTTTTTCTGAAGGAGGATGAAGTGCAAATGAACGGAACAGCAGCCAATGTCCTGTCCATTGCCGAAAAAGAGGTGGGCTACAAGGAAAGCCCGTCCGGGTCTAACAAGACTAAGTACGGAAAGTGGTACGGCCTGGACGGCTACGCCTGGTGCGTGATGTTCGTACAGTGGGTGTTTGCTCAGGCGGGCGTCTCTCTGCCAGCCAGGACCGCTTCCTGCACTGTGCTACGAAACTATGCGAAAAAGGCGGGGCAATGGGTCATAAGCGGGTATCAGCCCGGGGATATTGTGATCTACGACTGGGGCTCGGACAGCATTCCGGACCACTGCGGCATCGTGCAGAGCGTGGGATCGACCACGCTGAAAGCCATTGAGGGCAATACGGCCATTGGAAACGACTCCAACGGCGGGGAGGTCATGGTCCGGGAGCGGAAAATCAGCCAGATCATGGGCGCCGTCCGACCGGCTTATGAAAAAGAAACAGACAAGAACGAGGAGAAAGATACTATGGTACGCTATGAAAGACTCAGCGACATCAAAAGCGCTACGTTCCGGACCATCATTGAAAAGCTGATGAACGCCGGGATTATCCAGGGCGACGGCAGCGACGCGACCGGAAACAACGACGTGATCGACCTGAGCCACGACCAGGTGCGGCTTTTGGTGTTCGCCTACCGGGGCGGCGCGTTTGACGCGAAGCTCAAAGCCGCCGGATTGGAACCGGCCGTCCAGTAATTTCCGAAAGGGGAGATCCGTCCCATGGCAAAATGCTATTTGGAGGAACTTCCGAATACGGAATGGAGATTCAAGATCTATCTCAATTATAAAAAGTGGCCGACCAGAAAGATCAAGCAGTACACACAATGCGCCAGGATTATTAACATGGGATCTTTTCGGAAATCTGACTTTTCTCCATCCACCGGAATCATCACCAACGGAAAAGAGCGGCACAAGATCGCGTTTCAAATCCCCGGAGTGACGGTCAGCCGCCGCGGGGAACTGGAATTCGGATATGCGTGGGAGGGAAGCGGAAAGAACAATTTCGTGCAGTCCATCGGAGCAGAAATGATCAACGGAAAAACCGGAGACATGCCGCTGTCCACGCAGAGAGACGGATTTACCATGATCGGCTTCAAGGCGGACGGAACGCCGGTTTGGATGGTGTCGCTGAAGGCACACGGAAAAACTCCGAGGAAAGGAGAGGGCGCCACGCAGCAGGAAGCGGTCAACATTCTGCAAAAAGCAGGATGCGTCAACATTCTTCGCTTTGATACGGGATGGAACTGCCACGCTTTTATGAACAACCACTGGATCGTACCCGGGAAAGAGCAAAAGGTGTATTCTCTTTTGCTGGCTTACCGGAGAACTCCCCAAGACAAGCTGAAAAAGAGCGGAACAAAAAAGACCGTGTTCGGCGTTCACAAAATGGTAGTAAACACCAGGACAGCGCCGCTGACCGTGCGGTCGTATCCGGGTGTTCCGATCGCTCCGCTGCCGTCAAACATCGTCGGATCCATTCCGAAAGGAACCAAAGTGGACGTGTTTGAGATCAACGGGGATTGGGCCAGGATCGGTGCGAACCGCTGGGTAAACGCCAACTTGCTGCGGTAAACAGCCCTGTAAAAAACAGGTCCGGGAAAATTCCCGGACCTGTTTTCCTGCGATTTTCCGGTCAAACGCCGGATCCTGTTGTCTTTGCCACAAGGTTTGTCATGGAGTATGTCCACTCGCAGAGGACCGTTGAGCCGACTGCCACACTGGACAGAGAGGAATCATAGGGGATATTCATGACGGTGCCGGATGCGTCCGCCGGGTCGGTAACGCCGATGGTGGAGCCGTTAGGGGCGGTGACAACGGTAAACCGCTTGCGGCGGACCATGGATTTTGTGGAGTCTTTGATTTTGGCTTCCACCATGGGCTCCAGGTACTTCCAGATCGCCATGGCCTCTGACTGCGCATCCATCGATCATTCCTCCTTTTTCGTAACAGTGACTTCGTAGCGCTCCACCATTTCCTCCCGCCGTTTCACTTCCGCCCTTACCAGCGATTGGGCTTTCAGGTTGGCTTCCTCGTCGGAAGACGCCTCTATGGGAAAGCCGCAACGGATGGGGCTTTCCGGCGGAAAATCTTTCAGCCACATGGAAACGGACACGTCATACGGATGTTTGACAGTGTTAGTGTGGAGCATGATCGATCACTCCTTCCATAGATCAAGGATAGTGACGGTGAGGCGGAAGCCGGTGGGCAGCTTGACAAAGGTATAGTTGTCGGCCAAATTGAGGATGGCCGGGAGTTTTCCTTTCCGCTCGCCGTTGAATGTGATCACATCCGGGAAGGTGATCAGGATTTGGGCGTTGCGATTTTCAGGACCGTCCGTGATGGTGTATTCCTTTACGAAAGCGCTTTTGGACAGGTCCTCCACCGCCTTCTTCAGCAGTTCCATTTTGGCCTGCTGATCTGGGTCCTTCACAGATCCGACAAAAGACTTCCCGCTTGTGGTAAAATCGTGGTTCATAGTTTCCGTTCCTTTCCTGTGTGGCCTGTTTTCCACACTATTATATCGTTTTTCCGATTCCTTTTCAATCAAAACAAGGACTGCTGCTGGTCTTCCTGTACCCGCGTCTCCTGCCTTTTTCGCAGGGCAGACTCCCCACGTCCCGCCTGATAGGCAATCTCGTCCCAGATCCGGTTGGCGCTCTCCACGTGGGACTTATCCGGACGCAAAAGCTCAGCATACCGCTTAGTAGTTTTCAAATCAGAATGTCCCAACGTCTGCTGGATGCGCTCGATGCTGTCCCCGTTGGTCAGCAGCAGGGAGGCACCCACGTGGCGCAGAGCGTGAGTCCCCACAAGCCGGTCGTACTCCGGAACCACCCGGGCCACATGCCGGTTGATCAGCTGGGTCAGAGAGACGCGGTTTTCCAGGCCGCACCAGTGACCGTCCTTGACGTAGCCGAACATAGGCGCATCGTCTCCGGCATCCGCGGGCCGGAATCCGCTGTCCAGATACTCTCGAACGGCCACCTGGGCCAGCTTCGGGAAGTCCACGAACCGGTCCTTGTCGCCCTTGCCGCTTCGGACGTAAATCTCACCGTTCACCCAGTCCAGGTCCCCGGGCGTCAGAGCCCGGAGTTCCGCGTTTCGGAGAGAGGCGGTGATGAAGACGATGACGATGGTCCGGTTGCGCATCCAGAACTTGTCCTTCAGGAGTTTGGGCTTGCGCTCGTCCAGGAGGCGCATCATCTGGTCCTCGCTCATGAGGTGGTAGGGATTCTGGCGGCTCTTGGGCACGTCGGACCGCTTGACCGGATTGTCGTTGTAGAGGCCGTGCTCGATGGCCCAATCATAAAATGCCCGGAGCTCCATCAGATACTGGCGGATGGAGCTTTTCTGCATCCCGCGGTCCACCATGTCCTGCTTCCAGGCCAGGACGCCCACGATTCCGGGATCCACGTCATGGTCCATGACGGATTCCAGGTAGTTTTCCAGCCGCAGGCGGCGGTTATCCTGGGAGGTTTTTGCGGCCATGGAGCGGCTGGCGGTCAGATAGAGGCCGGATACCTCCATGAACTTTTTCTGCTCATTTGTCATTTCGTATCAGCTCCTTCTAACCATCTATACGCACGGGATTTACGGTTTGTCCCCGCCATTATGGCGGGGACAATGATTTTTTTCTGACCGGCGATCAGCGCAGATGCCTGCAAAACATGTTGAAGGCCGTTCCGTTGTTCTTCACGGTGACGATGTTTTTCTCCTGGGGGCGCGTCACCACCAGGAAAGTGGTGGTCCCGCGTCCTTTTGCCGTCACTGCTCCGGCTGCGGCGCCCACAGGACCGGCCACCACGCCGCCAACGGCGCCACGGACCACTGCGCTGCCCAGGGATCGTTTGTCCTCCTGGGAGACGATCTGGGTATAGACGATCTTTGTGTAGTCAATCAGCGGGCCGGAGACGTAGCCGTCTATCTCTTTGCGGCGCAGCTCCGCTTTCTCCCGCTCCAGGTCATCGGCGTTTTCGTCGCGGAAAAGCATCAGGCGGACGGCGATAGAAGCAAAGACCGCCAACGCGCAGGACCAGCCGATAATAGGAAGGGCCCTCTTTATCGATGCGTCCTCCGGAAGCATAATCCACAGGACCAGACACAAAACGGCGGCACAGAAGAAAGCCAGCAGGATCTGTCCGAACGCTTTTCCGGTTTTCTTTTCCTTCGGATCTGCTTCCGCTTTTTCCTGCGTATTCGCTTTCGGAAGAGATACTTCTGCAACCGGTGTTTTTTGTGGCAGTGGATAGCCGCAGTTCGGACAGGCTTCCGCCTGGTCGCTGATCTGCTTTCCGCACTCGGGACAGGTAATCAATGCCATGGTGTTTTCCTCCTTCACCAATCTGGTTTCAATATAGCACGGTGGCCCCGCGGTTTCCAGTTCTTTTTCCAAAAGCGCCCCGGGGGCTGATCGGGGCGCTTTTCTGCTCAACCGGCGCTGGGGAGCGTCAGCAGGGAGGAGGTCTCCGGCAGATACCAGGCGGTGTCCTTCAGGACTTCCTCATAGGAGTCTTTGCCCTGGAAGTCGTCCACCACGGCCCGTTCCTCCGCGCCCATGTCCTCATAACGGCGCTTCCCGTAGCAGGGCGGGAGCCAGTTCTTTTTCCGGCTGCAATAGATGTTGAACTTGTCCAGCAGACGGGGATTTGTGAATTTGATGTGGGTAGTTCCCTTTTTGTAAAAGGTAACCTCGAAAAACTTGCAGGGGATGTTCTTGGTGACGCCCGCGTCGTTGGCCCTTCTGAGTGCGCTGTACAGGTCGATGTCGGCGGTGGTGTGGCCGTCCAGGTAGTTGAAACACCGCTCGATGTCCGCTAAGTGGTTGTAGGCTTCCCGGACGCGGAAGGTGTCGCTGTCCCACTTCCAGTCAGAGAACACGCCGTAGGAGGGGATGATGACTTTCCCGTTGATCTTGTGGGCCTTGTTGTGGGCCCAGCCGTTGTAGTAGTGGATGTTTTTGGCGCACTCCGGATACCAGGCGTGTTCCGCCGTGAGCTGTTCAAAGATCTTCATGATAGAGTCCTCGACGCCCTGGTAGATCTGGGCGTTCATTTCCACCATGACGGTCTGGATGTTGAATGGGGTAAAGTCGTAGTTGCTGAGATCGTCCACCCGCTGTTGCCACTGCTTTTGCATGTCGCTGGTGAGCTTGCCCACAAACTCCTGGTTGTTCAGGAAGGCGGACCAGTATTTATAGCGGGTCAGACGGACATACTGATTGATGATATCTTTGTCTCCGGAGCGATCAAACAAGCTACTTTCCCGAACGCCCAGCATCAAAATGGGACGGATATAAGTATTTGACTTCTGACCTTCCGGAACGATCTCGTCCATCATATAGGGCTTCAGGGCGTCGTACTGCCGGATCAGTTCCATCCCGGCGGAAATCTCGATCTTAAACTGGCGGGTGATCCGCTCGATGAAATCGTCCGGGGCCATGGCCTCCACCTTGATCCCGTCGTGCTTCACTTCGTCAGCTTTCTGCATGCGGTCATAGAAATCGCTGCTGCGCTGCTGGGCCGGAACGCGGGCGCAGACCATTGCGATGGAGACATCGGTTTTCCGCTGGGCGTCCGCGAAACGGTCCTTGTAATAGGTGATTTTCGCGTCGATCTGTTCCAGCCTCTCCCTCAGCTCCCGGCGGACGGGTGTGCAGAGGTTCCGCAGGGTCTCCGCGTTCAGCAGACACACGATCTGGCCGCCGTCTTTCAGAAGGTCCAGGGCCTTCATCAGGTGGCGTTCCCCGTCCCGGAAGGGAGGGTTCATGATGATGGCGTCATAGCGCTTGAAGGTGTCGAAAGTCATAAAATCGTCGTGGACCACGCGGTAGCCCTTTCCCTTCAAAATCAGGCGCAGGTCAGGGTTCAGCTCAATGCAGTCCACATCCAGCGTACAGCGTTGATAGTTGTGAATCTTGTCCCGATTGACAAGCGCGTCCACAAGGTCGCCTTTTCCTGCTGACGGCTCAAGGACCGTGTGGACGAAATCGAGGTTGATCTGCTGGGCCATCTCTGTTGCCAAATCAGGGGGGGTAGGGTAGAAGCCATCTTTTCCGGTCTCGTCCATGACGGCCAGAAGCGTGGAAAACGCGGCGGAGGACCCGGCGGGCAGGGGCCGGTCCTGTTCCCGGCAGTAGTGCTCCGGCATGTTGAAATCCTTGAAAAGGAACAGGCGATCTCCGGCGGGAATGACGATCTCCCCGTTGCAGAGAAAGAGGTCTACTTCATTCTCCGGATCGGCGGCCTTTGCCGCCTCGTAGAACTCCCGGTAGTTGAACTTGAATGGGATCTGGTCCCAGCTGGTCAGGTGCTTGTAGAGGTCGGCGCTCTCCTCCTCCGTGGTGTTGCGGTAGGGGGAGAAAGTCAAGTTTTTGTAAATAAAATCCTTCATGGTGTGTTCTCCGTTTCTTTCAGTCACAAAATCGGTCGTTTTTGAAATCGAATCGGCGGCACCGGTCCCTTCATTCTCTTTAGGCGGCGCCGTTTGCGTTTGTCCCGCCGGTGGTCAGTCAAATTCCAGCGTAAAGCTGCCTTCCCGGCAGAATATCCGGCACCGCTGGCCGGAGCCGAAAAACACGGCGGCGCCGGTTTCCCGCTTGCTGGCGATCTGCAGCGCTTTTCGGGCGGTGAAGCGGCAGATGCCGCGGCTGTTCATGGCGTTTTCCGCTGCCAGGTAGTCCATGGGCTGCTCTTTCATGCTTGCGTCGTTCCTTTCCCTGGGGCGGGACGGACCCGCCCCCACTGCGCTGTTCATCCGGCGTTTTCCGTCCGGCTGTTCACGATCTCCACCATCTTCTTCTGCCGGTCCTCCGGGGAGATGAACTCGTTCCAGTAGATGTTCTCGCCGGTCACGGCGTCGATGGCGGTCAGGCCGTAGGTGGTGCCGTGCTCTCCGGTGAATACCACCTGATAATTGCAGGCGGTCAGGAGAAACGCCACGCCGCTGAGTTCCACGCACTCGCCCCGGGCCTTGGCATCCTCGATCCGTTTCAGGTTCATCCGGCGGGTGGATGATTCCTGCTCTTCCCGCTTTCTCCGCCGGTAGGCGGAGGTGCTGGTCTCCAGCTCCATCTTGGCCCGCTCCAGGGCCTGTTCATCGCCTGAGGCCCTGGCGTAACGGAACAAAACGGCCAGGCGCCGGGCCTCCGCCACGTAGGCAAAGACCTCCCGCTCGTGGTCCTGCCGGTCCTGTTCGTCCTTCTCCACCAGCTGCTCCGCCTTCTCCCAGGAGTAGCCCATGCGCATTTTCTGCCGGATCTTCTGGTCCTTGGTCTCCTCCGGGTAGCGCTTGGCAAAGCGCTTTTTGTCGTGCTCCTGACGCTTCTCCCATGCCTCCAGGACGCCCAGGAAGTCCGGGCAACTGGGGTCGATGATCCAGCGGCTGCGCTCAAAATAGTCGCTCATGCTGTCGGAGTCGTTGATGAAGACCGCACCGGCGGGAGTGGGGATGTTCCCATAGCTGTCGCTGAGGAATTCGAGGCAGTAGGCGTTGGCGCCGTCGGTGCTGTTCATGCACAGGGAGTAGCTTCCCTTCGTGTACTCTCCGCGCTTATCCCTGTAGCCGGAGAAGACGTAGCGCATCTCGTATGCTGGCTTTTCCGGACGCTGTGCGGGCCGGGAAGAGGCGACAGCGCCGGTGGATGCGGGCGGCGTTTCTCCGGCCTCCAAAGCCTCCGCAAAGGCCACCGTCTGCGGGTTGCGTTTGGCGTACCAGTATTTCCCCTGGCGGTGGTATCTCCATGCCTTGTCGGCGCGGAGAAGGTCCAAAATCTGCTGGGTGGGCGCGGCAGAAAAGTGAAGCTCCACGCCGTTTTTCTCTTCGTTCATTTTCACGACCATTTGAAAATCCTCCTGTCAGTCAAAGGCTGTTTTGCTGTGCTCGTTCTGAATATTCGCCCGTCAGGCGATTTGTCCCACCTGGGCGGGGATGTACTGGCGGACACCGGAGGTAATGGCCTTCAGGCAGGCCCGGCGGTCGTCGGCGCGTTGGTACAGGCATTCACCGTTGGAGAACCGGCCCACGCACACCAGCTGGACCATGTTCCATTCTCGCGCCGTTTTTTCCATCCACCGCACGACCTTGCGCTGTTCACGCTGCCGCTTGCGGATCGCCACCGACCGGCACATGTCCCAGTTGTAACGGCAGTCCTCGTTGTCCAGGTCTTCCGGGGAAGTCTCCGGCTCCTCTACATAGAACTGCATTCCGGCGTAGTATCCGGACTGCACCGTGACCCTGAAGAAAGTCAGACCGTCGGTGAACTGCTGGGCCAGGTCGGAGAGGCAGCTTGAAACGTAATAGTCCTCGTCAGGGTCCGGGCGTTCCTCCGGCTCGCCATCGTAGCCGCATTCGGCGCAGCAGTCGGCGTCCTCGTCCCACCAGGTCCCGCACTCCGGGCAGACCTTAGAAACGGCGTTGTCCAGGACAAACAGGGGGAAATCCTCCATGGTGTAAAAATTAGCAGCGCTCATTGTGTGATCCTCCATTCTTTTGCGATAATCCGCCGGTGGTCGGCGGCTGTTTTGTTCGCTTCTATTCGGATTAGGCACAATATGGGCTATTTGTCCCGGACCAGAAACAAAAAAATTCCGGCGCTCCAAACCCCGAAATGGGGTGGAGTGCCGGATGTGGCACGGGTTCTCCTGTTCATCATAAAGCCGCAGCTCGGCAAAGTCAACAGGGTTCCACGCTGTTACAGCGAACCAGGCGGTCCCGTTCTGCGCCCAGGTTGAAGACCTGGCCCAGGTAATAGGCCGTGGCCTCCTCCAGCGTGGCGTTCATGCGCGTCACCAGGCTGTCACCGTCGGAAAAGGTGATCTTGTAGCTGTTCATGTGTTCTGCTCCTTCCCGGCGGAACGTTCCTCCAGTTCCTTCATCCACGGAAGGGCCGCCTTGATCCGCTGTACTTTGAAATACGGCCTTGTGTTTTTCTTGGGATTCGGGTGCTTTTCCAGATACCGCTCCATGGACGCAAGCGTCTCAAATCCGTACATTGCGGCGTCCATGATTTCCAGGTAGCCGTCCGTCCGCATGGCCTTCAGCGTCTCGACCTCGATATTTCTTCCGCCTGGAAAAGGCTGCACGGCCGCAAGCCTGCAAAACGGCAAATAACCGGGGATCATGTGTTCGCCGATGTTCCAAATCTCGTATCCCTTCGGGATACAGTCCACAACTTCAAATCTATGTCTTCCGTCGGTAATGATGTTCATGATCTTTACTCCTTTTCGTAGAAACGCTCTGTCAATTCCTTTTTAATGACGATTATTGATACTTCAATTTGTGTTACCCACGGAAACGGATGTTTTATTGAAATCTTTCGCAAATAAACGTATCCAGGAATTTGAGGACCTGCCTTGTTATAAATTTCGTATCCTTCCGGAATATGGTCCGATATCGGATAAACACTCCCACAATATTTTATTACTTCCATGTTTGAATCTCCTTTTTTGCTTTTCTATTCAAGCCGCCAGACGGGAGAGTATGGCGGCGCGGATGGCGTCAATTCTACGCTGTACACTGCTGCGGCTGATCCCCACGGTGTTGGCAATTTCCCGCACGGTCAGGCCCTGCACCAGCAGTTCCAGGACCGCCCGCTGCTCCGGGTCGGTCACGCTGTTCAGCGCGTCCAGCACGGCGGAGGTCTCCGCCGTGTCGGCGCCGGAAGCAAGGCAGGCGGCGGAGGTCTCGTAGTTGTCCCCGGCGTTGGCGATTTCCTGCCGGATGGACCGGCGCAGGGCCTCCGCTGCCGCCCGGTGCATCAAAACGCCCAGGGGGAGGGGATGGCGGCCTTTCCGGTTGCGCCCGGCCTGGATGGCCTCCAGACTGTCCAGGCGCTCCTGCAGAATGATCCAAGCATCCGCGCCCAGGTCCTCCGGGTCCAGGCGGGAGAAATCCACGTAGGCGCCGGTTTTTACGGCGTAGGTCCGGGCGGCGGTGTATGCCATTTTCCGGCAGGTCTCCAGCTGCCGGGCCGCGCCCATGCTGGCCCAGGCAGCGCGGACCTTTTCGGCGTATCGCTCCGGCTGACGCTCCCAGGCGTAGCGGAGGCACAGGGAAAAGGTGGCTTTGTTGGCGGCGGCAGGGTCCTCCGCCACGGTGGCGCGGTACAGCGCCCAGGCGTCGGACATCACGGCGCGGGCGAGTTCGTTTCTGTTCATCATGTGCGCGGCTCCTTTCTGCCGGTCAGTCGTTCCGGCTCATTTCGTTGCTGTCAGTCTTTCCAGGGAATTAACGTGCGTCCCTCCTCGTCATCGGCTGCAAAGTCCCAGGACTCTCCGCCGTCCTCCATCTGCTGGGGGTCCTGCATCAGCTGCGCCATCAGGTCCAGCGCCTTTTCCTCCACTTCTTCCTCGCTGTTCACTTCGATTTCATAACCACGGGAAACCGTGCGCTCAATGGTCAGATATACTTTCATGATTGATCCTCCTGTCTGTTTGCCTGCTTTTGTCTGGTCACGGCGTGGCGCTCAGGCGTCCCGCCAGTAGCTCCAGGCGTTGACCTTTTTCAAACCGTAACGCTTCAAATAGGTGTTCAGGCGCTTTGTGAAGTCCGCCTTTACCTGCTCATATCCCTCTATCAGGGCTGCGCGGTCGGTTTCCGTGATTTTCTGCATGTTGGGGTATACCGTTTGCCACGGCTCCAACACCACCAGACGGCGGAGAAGCGGGTCATTTTCCGTCCGGTTGTATTGCGGCTGCGTGTAGGACGTGCAGGATGTATCCTGCAGGGAATCGAGAACGCTGTTCAGGTTTCGCAGGTTCTCCCGCATGAAATACTCCCGGCTGTTCAGCGCGTGGTCTACCATGTCGTTTGCCCGGTCATAGTCGTCGCTGTTCAGCGAGGAATCGGAATAGCCAAAGCAGAAGTCTTTCTCAATTCTGGGCTTTTCAATGGTCAAAAGTCCGTTGTGAAGCTCCACGATGTAGGCGCATTCCTTCAGGCAATAGTCTACCATTTTCGGCTGCTTCGGCCACACGACAGCGGCCAAATGCTGGCGGTACTGCTCTCTCAATTCCTGCTGTCTGGTGCTGATCTTCATGGTAAAATCCTCCCTTTGTCTGTTCATTTGTTTTTCTCTGCCTGGCGGCTGCCGGGTCTGCGGGGTGCCTCCCGCTTTCCCGGCGGCGCCTCTATGGCGTCCACCAGGCGGAAAACCATGTCGGCCAGTCTCGCCGCGCCCAGAACAGCCACGACGTAGAAAAGCAACGTGTTCATGTGTTCTCCTCCTCTGGTTCCGTGTTATGCGCCGTTTGGCGTTGGGCCGGTGCCGTTATCGCACGACCGGCCAGGGCGGCGGGGTTAAAATGCGGTGATCTCCTGGCCGTCGCTTGCCACGTCCGGCAGGAAGGTGCCCAGCTTCTCCGCCGGGACAAACAGGGATTCTCCGTTGATCCCCCGGAAATGGGCCAGCACGTCGCCCACGATTTCCAGGCCGTAGGCAATGCCCTGATAGATGTAGCGGCCGCCGGGGCGGTAGTAGTCCCGGGACTCCTGTTCGGTCAGGCGGGCAATCTCCGCCGTGTTTATGGTCAGGCGCCCGGCGTCGTCGCGGTATCGTTTCATCGATTAGCCTCCTTTCTGGTCCAGGTCTCGCCGCACCGGCGCACAAAATACAGGTGTTCGCCGTAGTCCTCGATGGCGTCCCCGGTGCTGGTCAAATCGTGAGCCATTGCCGTCTGAATAATGGCCAGTTTCATGGCCCGGAAGGCCCTAAAATAGTCGGCGCCCTTTTCGGTGATCTTGTAGCCAGCCAGGAAAATCACTTGATTCATGTGGTCATAAAAACCATCCAGGTCAAACTCCACGGACACCACGCCGGGGATCTTCAGCAGGTCCGCCTCCAATGCCTGGCACTGTTCATAAATCCCGAACTGGCGGGCGGTCTGTGCATGTCTGTCGTTCTGCATGGTGCTTCCTCCTCTGTTCATGCGTTTAGCAGTTTATACTTGTTGGTTTCCGCGCCGGAGTCGTAGTGGACGGGGCATAACAGGCCGTCACCGTCCGGGGCGTCAAACAAAATCAGGCCGTATTTTCTGTTCTGTAAAGTCCCGTCGGCACCGGGAAGGGCTTCCAGCATGTCCAAAAGGAATTGGCCGTCCACGTAGATTTCCAGGCCGTCCCCAGCGCTGAGCTTCCAGGCGGTCAGGAATGCGGGCTTTTTCCGCCTGGGGTGTGCGGCGTCAAACTCCGCACGGGCGATTTTCAGGGCGCTCCGCAGGTCCGCCACGTCTGGAAGGGTGCAGGGCTTGCACCCGGTCCGGTCCGCTGGAAAGAAACTGTCAACATCCAGCGGTTGAAGGTCCTCCGTGATAGGGTCCGGCATGGGAACGGCGGCGTTTTTGATCCGGACGGCCCGTTTTCCATCGCAGACGGCCCGGGCGCCGTTTGCCGCCGGGAACGATCCGTGCAGGTCTTTCCTGTATCCATTCGCTTTCGCGCTTTTCACGATCCGTTCAAGGGCCCGCTTCTGGTCCAGGGTCCCGGCGGACCGGGCCGCGCTCACTTCGATATCGCGGGCCAGGGAGACGGCCAGCAGGCCCAGGACGCCGCCCGCCGTGTCAAACGGCAGGGAATACAGGCGGTGCTTCACCACGTAGGAAAATGTCTCGCGCTGGTCCTGTTCCAGCAGCGCGGCGGCTCGGTTGACCTCTTTCAAAATCTGTTCGGATTTCATGGGTTGTCCTCCTCTGTTCATGCGTTAGTGTGTGCTGACGATCTCGCCGGTATCGGTCCTGTAATACTCGACTCGGAATGTGTTGGGATTCATGCGGACGGCCACGCCCGGAGCGTGTTCCCGTTCTGCCTGCTTCATCGCCTCCCAGGACGCCGCAGAAAGGGCGGTAGGATACATGGAAGGAAGCGGCGGGATGTTCTCGTGGAGTGCTTTTGTTAGGCTGTTCATCTGTTCTCCTCCTGGCCTGCCATCGTCGGCGCCGATAGGCCATCACCGGCGGACGCCCTCGCGGGCGTTTCGGCTGTTTATAACGATACTCCTATAAAAAGACCGGGCTTTACCTGTTCATATGCGGCGCTTGATCCGCAAGTTACAATCAGGTCATTGTAAAGGTGGGAAAGCGTTTCCTCGCTGACGTACTGAATAGCCTCGGCTTTTGTGATCTCCTCTGTATCATATCCCCATGTATTGCGGGATGTCTGCTTTATGTATTTCATCCTGTTCTCTTTCTGCCTTCGTTCCTCCGGGGCTGGTCGACTAACGCAAGACTTTCAGTTAAATAAATGGATAGTCTGTTGATATATCATTGCCTTCCGCAATAAAAGCGCTGCTCATGGTAAATCTCTGGTGAAGAACGGAAGAAATCCTATAACCGCTTTTCCCGCTCATCAGGTAATCAAGGGCCAACTTTTCCGCCATGGATTCGTTTTTTGCATGCACATAAATAGGAATTTCTTCCTCCGATCCATTTTGAAACATAACTTTTGAAACAACCCCAAAAAGGAAATATTTCTGTATGCTCAATGTTCGCACACCTCCCAATCATAACCACGTCTTTTCCATACTTTTTCAATCCGAAATCCGGGGCGAGTTCCATACATTCCGCAGGATAACAGTTGCACTGCCTGTTCCCGGCTCTCTGTGTTCATGATTTCATATAAAGTAGACCGTTCTCCGTTGTGGATGATGGAAAACCGAATTTTGTAATCATTCGTTTGCATTTTCTTCTCCTCTGCCCTCGTGACCTCCGGGGCGGGCTGTTCATCTGATTTAACTGACGGCCTCCAGGCGGTGCAGCAGGGCCGCCGCTTTTCGGACCTCCTCGCGCCTGTATTCGATCTGGTCCGGCGGGATGTCCTCGCCGTCCGCCAGGTCCGCAAGGTCCATTTCCAAGGCATCCCGGTCCCGCCGGAGCTGTTCACGCGCCCGGCTCATGATTTCCGCCGCTCTCTCCGGCCTGTTCAACAGTTGGCGCTTGTAGCGCTCCACTGCCTGCTCCATGTGTCGCTCCTCCATGATCTGCCTGTATTGCTCTTGCTCCTGCTCCGTCGGCCCGAAAGTGATTTGCCCGGCGCCGTTGGGTGCGCGGTGAAAAATCACATGCCGCCCGCGCCACTCGTGGCACCAGACGAACCGCGCCCGGCTCTCGCCTTTCATGTGGTCCGTACACACGCGCCCTTGTGCGGAGGTCAGCCAGAGGGACCGGTTAGCACCGCCGCAGGCAGTGAACAGGGACGGCAGAAAAACGCCATCAAACCATGTTTCTTTCTTCCTGTTCATGCTCTCGCCTCCTCTTTCATCGCGCAGCCGGTCCAGACTGTTTCCTCCGATCCGGCGCAGGTCTCGCGCCATTTCCGGCACGAAAGGCACATGTGATTGACGGTGATATACCGCCGGAGGTCCTTGTCGTTTGGCGCGTCCTGATCCAGCCAAGCGGCAAAGCCATCCGGATTCCGCCGTTCCAGCTCGTCCATGATCCAGCCGCGCACGTCTGCGACTTCTCGTTCTGTTCTGTTCCCCGTCAGGTCCCACACGTCCAGCAGCTGGGCGGTGGACAGGTTGCGGATCATCGCCGGGATCCCGGTGTTGGTGCTGTTCATCTGCTCGCCTCCTATCAGATGAAATACAGGCCGGAGGCGCCGGGGATGCCGTCAATCTGCATTGCTACGGCCTCCTGCTGCATCTCCCGCTTCAGGTTCTCACAGAGTTCCCGCAGCGCCGCGATATAGTCCGCCAGCTGTTCAGCGGTACACGCCGCATATACGACGGTGGTCTGCTCTTTCACCAGGCCGCAAGTGTCGGACATCCAGCAACCGGCGCCCGGCTGGATCGTTGCCCCGCCAAACCAGGCGGAGAGGGTGGAGGCTACGGCGTCCACCTCGCGGGCATTGTCGGCAGCGTCCGCCGTGCCGCAGGTGGCCGGGACGTAGACGGACACGCGAGCGCCCAGCATGGGCAGACCGCCCAGAGCCGCGCCGATCCGATCCGCCGCCGTGGTGGGCTGTTCAGCGTTGGAAGCGGTGGCGGCGGTGGTCTCCGCCTCGCCCTCTCTAATCCACACGTTGATGCTCCGCCCGTTGGGCAGGTTGACCTCCAGCCGGTCCCCCAGGTCGCACACGTAGGCGCGGCGCTCAGCGGTCCCACGGTAAACCGGATACCCGGCACGGGCGGTGCTGGCGGCGTCCTCGGCGTAATCGCCCGGAAAAATGCTGTTGACGATCTCCCACGCCTCGCCCACGGTGGAGGCGGTGCGGCGGCTGTTCTGCGGGTCCCATCCCTGCGCCTTGCGCATGGCGGCAGAATAGATTTCCGTGTACTCTTCACCGGTCAAGGTGTCATCGCTGGCGGCGCGCTCCGTGATCTGGTCCAGCTCGTCCAGCGTGTCCGCCGCTTCGATTTCGTCCATATAACAGGAGGAGGCGGGCTGGCTCTCAGCCTCGCAGAACTCGATTTCCGCTTGCATGGCCTCCGCAATCTGGGAGAGGTGGGCGGCGTGGATGCGGTCGCTGTAAACTTCATCCATGCGCCGCTCCCAATCGGCAGACAGCTCCACGCCCTCCGCCCAATCGCGGGCGGTCCGGCTGATGCGGCCGTCCCAGCTCAGACGGCGGACCATAGCGGCCACGCACTGGGAAGCGGTCTCCGCGCCCACGGCGCGGATAAACCGGCGGGCGGTGTCGTGGGGGTTGTTGCTGTTCTGCAAGGTGTCAGCGTGGACGGCCTCCAAGGTCTCCACGGTCTTTTCAAGCTCTTTTCTAGTCATGGTGTTGTTCTCCTCTCGTGTTGGTTTTCTGGGGTGCGGCGATTCAGGCTCACCGCCCAGGGCCTCCGATTGTCATGCTCTCGAAAAGCTCACGTTGCAAGCCCGGTTCAGCTCCCACATGATGCCCTCGCGCTCCATTCCGTCGGTGTCGCTGTACTGCTCCACCACGGCGGCCAGGTCCGCCAGGTCCTCCGTGGTGATGTTCTCCATGCTGGCGGCCTTGCTCAAGAATTCGTCATACTCCTCGCAGTCGGCGCCGGTGAACCAGTTGCGGCGGATGCACAAATCGCGCAGGTCCCAAACGGTGATGGTGCGGGTCTCGGTGTATCTCTTTTTCATGGTGTAACCTCCTGTGTGATGTAGTGTTGCAAATGCCTCTCTCTTTACATTATCTATTATACGCTCATTTTGAGCGATTGTCAACACAAAATGTGTCTATATCATAAGAAAATCCGCCTCCAGTCCCGCTAAAATACTCACAAAATGTGCATATGATTTTTGTGCACATTGACGGCATAAAATGGGTGTATAATTTTATCCACAAAACCAGGATGAGGGGACCAAAATGGGGGAAATTCGGTATAAAATCGACGTGTTAGAACAACTCAAAATCCACGGGTGGTCAACCTACCGCCTAGGGTCCAAGGGGGACAAGGTGATAGGGGAACGGACAATACCGGCAATCAGGGAGCGTAAGCCGGTAACTTTTGAAATCCTGGCCCGCCTCTGCCGCCTGCTGGATTGCCAGCCCGGGGACCTGCTGGAATACGTTCCAGACGATCCAGCCCAGGACCAGCCGCCAGCCGATCAAGCCGCCAAGCCATAAGCCAACGCACACCAGCGCCCAGGGACCAGCACCACGGCCCCGGGGCGCTTTGCTTTGCTGCCGATCTCCGGCGCATCCAGGACGTGCGACACGCCCAGGCCCAGGCAACGGCGATTTTCTGCCGATCCTGCCCAGGCGCACCAGACCCGCCGCAAGGATATGCGAGAGCGCCAGCGGCTCGCATGTATACCGCGCCCCGCGCCCATCCATCCCACGACCGCCAGCACCAGCCCCAGCCCCAGCCAGCCACGCCACCAGCACGAGCGCCAGAGCCTACACCCTTTTGTATGCCGACACACCAGCACCACCAGCCACCACCAGACCAGCGAGTCCGGCGGGCCCGGCCACGGGAGCCGCCGCCAGCCAGACAAGCGACACGCACCCACGCCCAGCCCAGGACCGGCAGAAAGACACGCCTACCACGGACGCACCAGGAGCCGCAGGAGCGCCCCAGAGGCCCAGAAGGTCCCGCACCACTGCCCAGCACCCAAACACACGCCACAGGCCACGCCAGAGCCAGCGGCACAGCATCCCGGGCCCACGCACCAGGTCACCAGCGACGCAGCACCGCACAGAAGGCCAGAGGAGGCCGCAGGACAGCACCAAGACCGGCAGAAGGTCCCAGGACCAGCCAGAGGCCAGAAGCACAGCACAGGACACCGCAGGCACAGCCAGAGCCACCAGAGCTCCACAGCGGCACCAGAAGACGAGAAAGACCAGCACCCAGCACCCGGAGGATCAGCAGAGCGCCACAGAGCGCCACACCATGGGCACCAGAGGCAGGAGAGGACAGGCCCAGGACGTGGGGACACCATGAGAGGTACACGGGAAGGTGTGTATGTGCAAAATGACGAAGTAACGTCAACGGCGAACGGTTCAAACGCCGCTTGACGTTATGAAAACATGAGCAAAAGTCAGGTAAACAACCTAAAACACGTCCGAGAAGTGTGTAAAACTACATTTTTTCGGAAAATGTAGTCCGAAGTAGGCCCCGAGGGGGGTGTTTTCCAAGTAGCGCCGCCGTTTTGAACTCGCAATTATGACGAGCACATCCTCCCCCGCACCCATTCACGTGCACCCGAATGTGCGTATGTCCATAAAAACCAAAGAAAATAAAGAAGAAACTGCTTGCTTCTCAACAGGGCATGTGGTATATTGAAATAGCAAACGGCACTGCTCTGTGCCATCTGATGCAGCTATACGCAGCTATCGGGTGGGCAGGGCAGTGCCTTTTTTTGGAAAATCTTTGAGAGAGAAAAATCGGTAGAAGCAGAGGGTATAACATAACATAAAGGAAAATGCCGGTGCAAAAACAAGCTAAACGCCTAGAGCCGCAACGGATACAGGGCACGAATGGTCTAAAAGATAACGACACCACAGGTCGCTAACTTTTGAGTTAGCGACATCCCAGGTCGCTAATAGCGACACCACAGGTCGCTAACTCGCAAAAAACGGGGGGTAAAAATGGGAAAGTCTGGTAATTCCCCTCGTCGAATTCAAAGCCGGTCATACACGGTGGACGAGAATGGAGAAGTAGTCCATTATGAAGAGACGACGCAGTTCGTTGGATCGGCGGATGGGTATGTGAAGATATTTGAAGCCGGGTGGAAAGTGCGGGGATTGGAAGACGTGAGCTTTGGCCTGGTGATGGAGATAGTAAGCCGCATGACGTTTGCAGATGCTGGGCAGGTTGTGGAGATCAATCCGGCTGACAAAGAGCGGATGGCGCGGAGCATGGGGTGGAACTCTGTGCGCCAGGTGGAGCGGATGATCCGGAAGCTGGTTGATGCGGGGGTGCTGCGGAAGAAACGGCGGAGCTGCTACCAGGTAAATCCGTTTATGTTCGGCCGTGGGAGGCAAGGGGACATTGATGCGCTGCGGAGCGCTTACATGACGGAGAGGATTCGGGATACTGCCAACGGAGGGAATGGAGAGTCTATATGAGAATCATCGTTAGCGCAAAAGAGCGTGAAAGTCTGAATAAGGAAAAAGAGGCTGCTCGAGCAGGATGCACCGTTTGCCCGACTTGCGGATGGAACAGAATGACAGTTCCCGGGATTTTGGGAGGAGTAAACGAACTTCATTCTAAGAGAACGATTTTTGAAAAAAACGGAAAGCGTGTCATTGGCCGTGTAGACCGCTTTGAGTGTATGCGCTGCGGAACTATTTGGGAAAGCGACCCGTATGAAGATATTTATTCAAGGGGTAGAGAAACATGATAGAAGCCGGAGAGTGCAAGGTTTCCATTTATGATCTGGATGGAAACCTGATCGAAGCAAAGGCAATGACCGAAGCCGAATTTATAAAGCACGAAGAGGATCCGAAAAGGGCGCTCGTTGTTTATCCGTTCATGGGAAAAGAATCAGAAGAATGTCAATCCGAAATCAAAAGCATTTTTTCTCAAATTGCGGATATGGGATATTCCCCGGAAATTCCTCTGCAAAACTATGGTGAGTTTGGACTTTCTGGATCTTGCCGATTGAGAGAAACGATTTCGTTTGAACGATACCAAGCGGTTATTATCTGCGACGGATACGAGAATGATCCGCATTGCTGCAATACTATTGACAATCTTGAACGGTTTACGCCGCGGCCAAGTACAGTTTTATTCAGAAGACAAGATGGAGAAATGTTTTATTTTTTCATCACATCATGTGGAGTTGAGTGGTGGATGTCATCAAATCTTCTGATCTCTGGAAACGGACTAATTAGGATCAAACCGGAAGACGTTATATTCTCCGGTAAAATGAAATGGGATGGTGAGGAAAATAATGACGGAGAACAATCGGCCCAGCAAGAAGGACTACTATCTGGAGATCGCTAAGGCGGTGGCGCGGCGGAGCACGTGCTTGCGGCGCCAGTACGGCGCAGTGATCGTGAAGGATGACCAAATCATTTCCACCGGCTATAACGGAGCTGCCCGGGGAGAGGAGAACTGCTGCGACGCCGGTGAATGCTGGAGATCTGCGCACGGCATCCCCCACGGTGAGCAGTACGAAAAATGCGTAGCCGTTCACGCGGAGGCCAACGCCATTCTGTCCGCCGACCGTGCGGCGATGATCGGCGCCACGCTTTACTTGGCCGGATTTGAAGACGGCCGTTTGATTAAAGCAACGCCGTGCGCAATGTGTGCAAGACTGATCAAAAACGCCAGGATTGCGGAAGTTATTGGAACGGATTCGCTTCCGGTTTTTGAGCTTCCCAATGATGGCGTAAAATATTCAGAATTTGCGCCTGATAGATTTTGCAAATGGATGCTTTGCAAAATCAAAGTTCCGGACGGAAATCCCGATGATCTTCTTGAGTATCCTGTTTATTTTGAAGACGGCCGAGAAGAACAGATTGCGTTTATCGCTTTTGGAAAATTGGACGATTCCCGTTTGATTGCTTACGTAAATCCAAAATTCTTTCTTTTTTCTAAAAGCAGAAAAGAATATCCGTTTAATCTTGAACTTGTTTCGGTAATTCCCAGCAAAATCACCATTGCTTCGCATACCTATCACAAGTTTTTCGAGTGCGTCATGGACTAAACCCAGCTGCTTCCCGGGTAGCGGTCAGCTGCCCGGGAGCATACGATCAGCATATTGGGCCGTAGCCAAGCGGTAAGGCATGGGACTTTGACTCCCACATGCGCAGGTTCAAATCCTGTCGGCCCAGCCATCCCGACACGGGAAAACTACATCGTTGAAAGGAGGCAGCATTATGAGCAGAAAAGAGCTTATCGATGCTATCGCAAAAAACACCTGTCTCAGCAAGCGGGAAGTGGAAGCCGTGTTCGACGCCACCTTTGAAGAGATCGGCAGAGCGATGGTGTCCGGCGAAGAGGTGCGGATCATTGGCTTTGGCACCTTCGGCGTGAAAACGCGCAAAGCGCACACCGGCCGCAATCCCAAAACCAATGAGTCCATTGAGATTCCGGCAAAGACGGTTCCCAATTTCAAGGCAAGCGCCACGCTGAAAGAAGCCTGCGATAATTGATCCAGCAAAAAGAGCTGCCGCCTGCGTCGAAACAGATATGCCAACGTGCCAGAATGGTAATGGCCTGGTCCTGAAAACCATGTGCGGAGATTTCCGGTGGGGGTTCGATTCCTCTCGTTGGCGCCACGCGCCGGAAATTTATGAAAGAAAGAAGGAAGTCCCTGCTTTCGTTTTTCACCGGCGCGGCACACCATTTCCGCTTTGGGCGCCCAGGGCGGAAATATAAGGGCATTTAGCTCAGATGGTCAGAGCTTCCCGCTCATAACGGGATGGTCCCGGGTTCGATTCCCTGAATGCCCACCAGATGTATGGCACCACATTGCGGCAGTCGATGTAAGTCCGCTACACGGGCCTTTCCTGCAGGTGGAGTGAGCACGGCAGGATGAATGAATGTTATGTTGAAGCACGCCCTTGCTATTGTAAATTGGAACGGTTCCGGCCGACACATCCGGCGGAGGGGCGCAAGAGTACCGTGGTTATCAAGGGTGCCTTCAGGATCTGCGGGAGCGCTTTTCCTGAGAGGCGTGGAAGTAAACCTGGCGTGGCAACGCAGACCAACACGAATTTACACCTGTGCGTCTAGGCGTTGAGTATCAACGAAAGCAAACCGGCAGCTCCTGGAGCGCATCCTTGATAATTGTAGTAATTACCCGCTATGCGGATTTTATAGGAGGCACACTATGAAAGTTGAATATTTTGATAAGGATTTTGATTCTGAAAATTATCCATTTGAAAGGCTATCTGGTCAAAAAATATCTACCATTCAAAAACGCAACAATCTAAACGTTGTATTAAGGCGTGGAGATTCCGGCCCTGGTGGCGCCTATCATGAATACGTTATTATCGGAACCAACGGATTTGCAATCACCAATATTCGTTTCCAAAAAGGACCGCGAAACGCTCCTAGTTCTGAAACTGGAGCATTGGACGTTGATCTCCTTGAAATAGTGCGCGACCGGCTTAGTTGCTTTCAAAAAGGCGATATGCCGACGCGGGAATCCGCGATTGCGCTCACGCATGTTGAAGAAGCTCTGCTTTGGCTGAACAAGCGCACAGAGGATCGTGCCGAACGCAACGTCCTTGGGACCATGGAAAAATAAATCGAAAAATGGCTATTTTATGAGTTTAAATATTCGCTGGCTGACCAATGGAGAAAAGACCGTTTTTACGATTGTAAATTCTCTCGATAACACATTTACCGTCGTTGAATCCATCCAGGAAATCCATCCAAGCATCCGGCACTATGCGGAAAGCGTCGTTCGGGAAAAAGGAGCTCCTGTTTTCTGCGAACCGGATCTTGCCCGCATCTTTGGCGTTCAGGAATTGTTCTATCCTGATTGGCCTAAAAGATGTTCGTTAAACGGATATGACGGACGTATCTGCATTGCGGAATCGTGCAAATACAGCTATAAGTCTTGTCCGTATATCCGGACAAAAGATTATAAGCCAATCTAAAATAAATGTCCGGAATTTCGGGCAACACGCCCTTGTAGCTCAGTCGGTCAGAGCAGGAGGCGGCAGACCAATGCCACAGTTTCCAGGGCGCCGGTTCGATTCCGGCCAAGGGCAACAACAGGACCTCCCGCACTTAGCACGTTCAAACGTGATGTGGCCCAGGGAGGACGTTGTACAAGCTCAGCTGTCCTATGAGACAGCGGCGGCATAATCAGCCGACCTAGTGAGCAATACTGGTGGACGCACCATCCGACAGTCGGACGGATCAAAACCGATAGAGCCGCCAAAGTGGCCGGGCAAATGGAAGGGTAAGCGGCATTTTGTGAACCTTCCAACCCGGATATGCTATCATAGCTCAGTTGGTAGAGCAGCAGCTTTGTAATCTGCAGGTCCGGGGTTCGAGTCCCCGCGGTAGCTCCAATGACGGCCCGGAAAGACGGGCAATTCGGCCTGTTGGTCAAGTGGTTAAGACACCGCCCTTTCACGGCGGTAACATGGGTTCGAGCCCCGTACAGGCCACCAATGCTTTAAAAAGTAACCTGATTCGATGCAGCGGAAGTTCGCAGACGATCTGGTGAGGGAGAAGGTGGAGGGAAGTTTTCAAGCGTACATATTGCGTGATGGTGGAAATGGTAGACACAGCTGCGGAAGCAGTGCTGGTGTTTGCTACGAAACGCCGAATCCGGATAGACGTTTCAATGTAGTGGCACTGTGTAGGTTCGAGTCCTGCTCACGCAACCAAAACCACAAGCGGGCGTTGAAGCGCGAGAAGCTAAGTACCGGTGACGTGATGGGCGTTGGTGGCTGGTGAAAAGACGCTGCGCGGTGGTTTACCATTGAGCGGTGGCGGAATAGACGGCCTACGTTCCTACGCGGGCCGGTAAAACGGAACGGGTTTGTACACGAGACCTGAACCGTAATAGTAGACGCAGCCATGATCCATCAGGTATCGGTGAGAAGGCGCGCAAGGCGTGGGAGGCAAAGACAACCACATCCAGGGTGCAAATCCCTGGCCGCTCAAATTAAATGTGCCAGTAGCTCAACGGTAGAGCCCCTGCCCTCCAAGCAGGCTGTTGCGGGTTCGATTCCCGTCTGGCACTCCATATCCAGGCGTAGCGCAGCTGATAGCGCACGTGATTTGGGATCACGGGGTCGTGGGTTTGAATCCCGCCGCTTGGACCACAGTCTGCCATTTTTACTTCCCTCCATTATCTTCTTCTCCATCATGATATGTGCCTCCTATCACATACTAGCGGATCCGTGCTGGCAGACCACGGCTCCGTTTTTTTGTACCACACGTGTACCACACACTGTTGTACAAAATCGTATAAAACAGTATAAAAAGTGACAAATGCAACACGCGTGAAAGCAAAAAGAAAAACCCTCAAAGCCTTGCGGCTCTAAGGATTTTTCTGGTCCGAGTGGCGGGATTTGAACCCACGGCCTCTTGGTCCCGAAACAACAGTCTTTGTGCTCTGAAACCATTGCGGCTCTAAGGATACAGGATAAAACTCCGTATTTGTACCACGTTTGTACCACACTTCATTCCGATGCGGCGCCGCGGGACATGGCGGATCTTGCTTTGCTGAACGTTCCGGCCTTGCGCTGCTCCTCGCAGTAGTCGGCGTAGATCTTCATGGTAAGCGCCGGATCCGTGTGGCCCAGGAGATATTGGACTTCCTTCACATCCATTCCTTTTTCGATGCAGCGGGTGGCGTAAGTGTGGCGCAGCATATGAGGCGTAACGTCAAAGTCGATGATCCGCTTCACATCCGGATGCCGGTCCGGTATCTTCTTTTCTTTCTGCTTCTTTACAAACTGCGGGTCAGGCTTCTTTCTGGCTTTCACCAATCCCCACATTGCACGGAAAGAGTTTTCATTCATCATCTCACCGTTTTTCATTGGAAACAGAAACAGGGAATAGGACTTTGACATCTGATCCCGGATCGCTTCTGCCAGATCCCGGGGAAGCGGGATCTCCCGGAAACCGGCGTCGGTTTTCGGCGTTTCTTCCAGTACGCTTTTTCCATTGACGAACACCAGGTTTCTCTTAACATGAACGCTGGCATTTTCCAAATCCTTGATGTTGAGCGCGTCGCGCATCACGGCCAGAGCCTCCCCACGCCGCATCCCGGTTTTCAGAAGAAACCAGCAGAACAGATAAGCCCTGGTTCCATCCAATGCCTCCAGCAGCGTTTTCTCCTGCTCCACCGTCAGTGCGCGGACAGGAGTCTTTTTAACGCCTTTTGCCTTCATCCGTTTCGGGACCGGAGATCGAATGATCAGATTATCGTCCACCGCGCAGTCAAAGATGGCCCGCAGGCACTGAAGAACCGTTCGATACAGCGACCGGCTTTTATCGGAAAGATGGTTGACGCAGTTCTGGATCGCCATAGGCGTCACATCCTGGATCGGAACCGCTCCCAAATAGGGAAGAATATGAACATTGAGCGCATTTACGATGCTTGCTTTGGAGCTCTGCCTGAGATTCGGCTTTTTGTAAACGTTGTACCACATCTGGGCATACTCCGCCACCGTCGTTTGATCTTCCAAATCGATACCGGCCCGGAGCAGCATCTTGGCCTGATCCAGCTTCTCTTGCGCCTCTTGCTTTGTTTTCCCGTAAATATACTTCCTGGCGCCGCTAGGAAGTGTCAAGGTCAACGTGACATATCCTTTTCTCGCCATGAAATTCCTCCTTGCCGGGAGGATTACCCTGTGCTACAATATAGGCGCAGGATAATCCCCCCTTTTGAATTGACCTCTGGTTTCGTGGTTAATCGGATGATTCTGCTCCAGCCGCTCCGGGTGCCTCCGGGGCGGCACTTTTTTGTGTGTTCACCAAATAGATTCCGTCGCTGCAGAAGTGGTCTTCCGGGAAATAGTGGTGTGTGATTTCGCAAGCGCCGCACATCTTCACTAAACCGTCCTTTGTATTCGGATAGCTTCCGTCCGGCCTCCATCTGGCGCATTCCCGGCATCTTACGACGCTTGTCACGTTCTCTGCAGGAAGCTCCTTCACGGCATTGTACAGACCATCCATCACGCAGAACTCGTCCATCAGGTCCAACACACGCTGCTTGTCTACAAATACTTTCATTTCCTCACCTCCATTCCTCGTCATCCTCGTCGTCCTCTTCATCACCGTCCATAGCATCTGCGATCCGGTTCATAGCATCCTTGATTTCAATGGTTTTTAGATTCTGAAAAAGCAATGCTGCGGAAATCACACCCAGATAAATAGAAAGTACAAGTTCCAAATTAGACATCAATTCCTCACCTCTTTTTCATGGCAGAGACGGCTTCTTCATTGGTGAGAAACACGGTCCTTCCAAATTCCTCAAAGTCCACGTTTCCGGAATAGGCAAGCTGCACAACGCTCAAATCTTCATTGACGAAAACGCCTGTAACGGTGTCCTCAAAAACGGCCTTGGTGTTTTTATGCTTATCGCAATCAAAACTGCCGTCTGCGTCGCACGGAAACGGGCAGTTCTCCGCCAGCTCACACGGGCAGTATAGACCCGTTGCATCACCATGCCCGCCGTCCGGACCGTACAGTGTTCCGTCCAGCACCTGCGGAAAGTTCTTGCAGGTGGTGATGTGGTATACCGTGGCTCCGATGGCCGCAGGCGGAATGATCTCCCGATCTTCCTCCACGGCCGCATCCAGTTCTCGGAGCTTGTCATAGGGCATATTGATCCGCAGTCTCTTCATAGCGCGGTCGCAGGCCGGGCACAGATCGTCGTTGGAACTGGACGAAAACCATTGACCACACGCTTTACAGTCCATGATCGTTTACTCCTTTCAGCGCAGCATTAGCAGACTCCTCGTCCAAGAACCACGTCCTTCCAAAGTCACGATCACGGCACGGTTCGGCCCCCTGATGTTCGAGCTGATAATGACCGCCTTCCCATACGGTAGCGCAATAAACGTGCCGCGGGCTCACACCGATTCCTCTCGCGTGTTTCTTACTGCGAAGCTGGTAAACGGTCACGTCTGACGGCTTACACGGGAATACCGTACACCGCCCATCCCGATCAGCTTCCACCAGATCACGGAGTCGGTCTAGGTTGTAGTCAGATCCCAGAATATCCTTGACCTTTTTTAATTCTTCAAGCCAGTCCGCAAGTTTGTCATGTTGGTAAGCACACTCTTTATTCCCAGCCGGGCAGCCTTCCGCAACTTCTCTGGCATGCTCAATAGCTTCCTGCAATCCCACGCTTATTCCTCCTTTTTTTCCAAGAATGAATTGCAAAAATGTTCGCATTCTTCGCAATCATCAGAGTCAATGTATCCGGAGTGCTTTTTCAAAGATGGACAAACAAACGGCTCAAAATCTGCATTTCCGTTTTCGCAGAAATATTTTCGCAGCAGTCCTTCGCTGTCTATGTATGAGCAAATAGAATTTCTCTCCCTCTCAGCCTTTTTCAGTTCCTCCCGCATCCTGCGCACAATAGGAATTGTTTCAGGGTCGATTGTGGAAGCGTGTCTAATTAAATACCTAGACAGTTGGTTTGCGGATTTTTCCTGCTCTGTATCAGATTCTCCGTCAATAAATTTGTTATAAAGATCGTTCGCATCAATCAGCCGCATTTTCTTCTCATTCTCTGGCATCCTTGAAATCCCTCCACTTCTCTGAAATCCGCTGACGGGTTGCGGCGTCCGGCCGGTAGCAGACTGTCAAAAGATCCCGGACAGCCTCTGCCAGCGTCATGCGGTAATATTGCTTGTCCTCCCGGTTGATGCGATCTTTCTCGGCAAGTTTACCCCGGCACTGAAGCAAGGAGTCCTCACGCCGGTCTGCTTCTTTGAGAAGCGCCGCAATAGAGTTTGCTCCGTTTTCACAGTACAGATGGATGCAGGTAGACAGCTTCTCTGCATCATCCTTTGGATGGTCTGCAAGCGGGAACTGATTTGCCAGCCACCGCAGAGATTTTTCAGAGTTTTTATGATCCATTTTGCTCCCACTCCTTCAGAATTTGATGCTTCCGCTGGTGGCACCACGCAAACACGGGAAACACGAAATTTCGGTCGCTTCCGCACTGTTTCCGATAAGCGCACCTTGCGCATCTTCCGGTTCCGAACGCCTCGGAAACCGCGATTGCCTCCGCCTGTTTCTCCCGCGGGTATTCCCGGTCAAATATGGTGACGTTACTCTTCATGTCATTTGTTCTCCGGTTGCAGCAGATCCAGCATCTCCTGAAGGCTCATTTCCTGACGGGCGATCTTCAATGTCTGGAGATCGGTGAGTCCATACTTGTCCCGAAAGGGAATGCAAAGATCGCACATTGCTTTCTTTGTCAGTTTCTTTTTGTCCACAAGCTGCTGGTATTTCTCCTGCAGCTGCGCGGATTCTTTCAAAAAGTCCATGTCAATTATCCTCCGATCCGTCTCCGATCGCCAGCTGGCCGCCCCGGTACAGCTGATAGACCGTGTTTCCGCGGCCGTCGGTCAGGTAGGGGAAAAATACCTCCTGGATCTCCACCTGACCGGCCTCCACAATCGCCATCTGCGCCATGATCCAGTCCCGGACGTTTCGCCATGCAGTGCGCTCCGCCTGTCCTTCCGGCGCTCGTACCTTCTGCCTGGAGAACACTGCTTTGACACCGGCCACATTAGCAGGAAGCAGAAAACCCCGTGGTCCATCCGGAGTCTCGATCCCAAAGGTAATCCCAATGGGCTGACCGGCGCCGTCGTAGTCCACCATGATCTTCCTGGCCCCATGGCTGGCAAGAGCCCCCTGGATCTCTCCCAGGCTTTTGAACACATCTACCGTCGTCGTGTAGTTTTTGATCGCCATAATCACTCCTCCTCGTCGTACTCCGGGTAAATCCCGGCGCGGCAGTCTGTGCAGATCCAGCCGGTCTCCGATCCTTTATCTCGTACCATGTTGCTTTGTTCAAACCGCTCTCCGCAGATCCCGCACTTACGGTAATACTTTCGCTTCGGCTTTTTCTCCATGCTTATTCAATCCCCCTTTCAAAAAATCCTTTCCATTCTTCCGGTGTTGCATAGTCCGGAAGGCCGCGCCTGCGGCGGTTTCTGCGCCACCAGGCATAGACCTTCATATCCCGCTCGTCGATGCTGTATCCGCAGCCTCTTTCGGCGCGGTCATAGATCAGCAGGGGACGGGGGTATCCGGGGCGCCGGGCCCGCAAGACCTCGAAGGCGCCCACCGGCTCCTCCAGCTTCCATCCGCTCCGAATCAGGTATGCTTTCAAATCCGCCAATGTCCCATGCTCGACAGTGATTCGGTTCTTCATTGGATGTCCTCCTACTGCGCAGGCTGGCGGAGCCATTCCAATTCGTGGTTTACGGCATCTTCAAAGTTTTCAAACCGTTCTTCATCCGAAGTAATGTACTCGGACCACCCATATTCCTCGTTGGTTGTATAAACTCTGCGTACATTGGCTTCCGCAAGTTCCTCGTCGCTCATAGACCGGAAGCGGTCGGCGATTGTCATAGGAATCGCACAATGGCACACATCAGTCTTGCATTTGCACATATACTGTGGCGAATTGCTGTTACAGCAATCTTCATCGTGTTCAAACAAACACTTCATTTTGCGCATCCCCTTATTCTTTTTTCCATCTCGTCCCAGGCTTCCTCTGTCAGCGGGCGGCCACAGTGACGACAGAATTTAACGCCGTACCTTTTCAGAATAAAATGGTCAAGTTTTCTCGGCTGGCACTCTTCGCACGGATCCCACGACTCCCGTCCGATGTAGGCAGGAGGATAGGGGTAAACTTTTATGTGGTCTTCCATCAAATCATCGTCGCTGTAAAATTCGCTTGCTCCTCCCAAATTGTTTCTCAGCAAAACGCAATCTTCGTCTTTCACAAACTCAACGAGAGCAAGCATTTCCAGCGGCGGTATTCCATCAACCACTGCTTTTACGCAGCATCCATCCATTTTGCACAGCTGATCAAATGTTAAGTGAGAAGATAAGAATTTGATATATGACTTTTCCTCTTTTTCCAAACTGATCATTAGCTGTTTGGCTGCTTCCGGATCATAGCCGTCCACATGTCCTAATGTCGGCATCTCTGCTATTGTATCTTCCGCGATCTGGTAACATGGCTCTTCACAGCCGTACCATGAACCCTGCTGAAAGTTGGCCCGCAGTTTCTCTATGGTGGCGTTGGCGTCAATCGGCCTGATTTCCTTTTCACTCATTTCATTTGCTCCATTTCGTGCTTTGCCCACATGGAAATTCCATTCGGAATGTTCTTCTGAAAGTATTCTGTACCATTGAAATGCTGGCACTGCCTGCATCCGCAAATCTGACAAGATATTTCGTTTTTCCAGTTTTCAGATGCAGGAAGTCCATCATCATATCCGCACTTACACCGGCCCATCGGACACCTCCTGCTTTGCCCAGGCGCAGAAAGAGGCAGCGGACATGCGTCCCTGCTCACCGGCCGTCCGGTTCTTCTTGGAACCGTCTTTCACAATCTCGTACAGAATACAATCCCTATCAAATTGACCGGCATACAGTGGGTAATCTCCCCGGTCCAAAACCTTGCGCTCCAGGCCCTTCCCGTTGGAATACACGGCTCCGATCTTGATTTCCGACTTTTTCATGACACATTCCTCATCATTGATATTTTTCCAAAATGGAAATAACCTTGTCCAAATCCTCTTCAGAAAAAACAAATGGGATCCTTCCGCTTTCCCTAATCAAGCGGCAAAACCGCTGATTCTTTTCGTTCCTGCGGTCTTCCTCCTCAATCATTTCTTTTGACAGGTACAAAACATACCTTGGGTTATACTCTGTAACCTGCCTAAAATCGTCTTCGATATCAAACCGCACATTCTGGTTATAAACCTTCACGGTGACATATCTTCTTCCAACCGAAACAACCGTTGCCTTGACAATCCACGTTTTACCATGTAACCGGCCATCGTTTTCACGAAGAAAAACCGTCTGTCCTTTGCAAAAATCTTCTTTTTTCATTCCAAACGATACCCCACAAATTTTGTTTAATCCATGCACATTTCACAAGAATCTTGTTAAATATGCGCATTGAATGGGAATAATCTTTGTGCTATACTCTTCACACAATAGAACAAATGTTCTACTAAAAAAGAAAAACACTTTAATAAGGTAGAAAGGAGCGCAAAATGAAAAAATCACTGATCAAATATATTGTAAAAATGTTAAATCAGCTTGACGAACACCAGCTGCGCACTGTCTACCATTTTGTTCTTCATTATTCAAAATAAAAAATTTGATACGATTACCGGCTCCTTACTGGGAGTCGGATTTTTTTTGCTCTTCGACCAGTTCCTGCGACATTTTCTCCAGGAGCTTCCACTCGTCCAAAGACAGCCGGGCCAAAACGCTGATCAGCTGCTGCCTGAAGTCTGGTTTGCTGGAAAGCACATCTCCAATAAAAGCAGCAATCTCGTCGCTTCTGGACATTTCAACGTCCATGGATCCTTCTCCAGTATGCAGCCAAACCTCATTTACATTAAATATTCTGCAAATGTCAGAAATCGTTCGATCACTGGGAGTTGTCAATCCGATTTCATAATTCGCAATGGTGTTCCGCTTCAAATTAAGTTCGTCGGCAAATCTTTGCTGTGTGCAGTTGCGGGCTTTTCTCACCTGCTTGATTCTCTCACCAATTTCCAAAATATACCCTCCTTTCAGTTATTGGTATTATAGCTCCTTTTTGAACAAGTGTCAATCAAATTTGTTTATTCAATCAACAAAATAATGCTTGACAATAGTCATTCAAAGACGTATCATAGTCCTATAATCTACAACGATGTGTTGATTAAGCGAGGTGAATTGCAATGCTGTCTCAGGAAGAGAAGGACTGCATCAAGAAGATCGCAGAGAATTCCGACATGCTCCCGGAGCGGGAGGCTTACCGGCTGGTGGGCTACGGCGCCGCTGTGGCAGACATGAAGGAGAAGCAAGAACAGGCTGGAGAGCGGGAGGCTGAATGAAGCGAGAGGATAAAATCAAGGCGTTTTCCATGCGCCTTGACGGTTTCACATTTCAGGAGATTGGAGAACATCTGGGCGTTTCTAAGATAGCTGTACAGCAGATGCTTCAGCGGGCGATATCTTCCAGGGGAACAGTACATAACAAGTGGGTGTATCCAAATTTGCGGGATTGGATTATCGAGCAGGGGCTTTCTCTGTCGCAGATGTCACAGATGTTTGGCCTTTCGGTGAATTCCATTTCGACTTATCTTCTGGGCAAGATGGACCCGCCGTATTCTTTTATCAAGGCGGTGCTGAAGGCGTCTGGCATGAGCTTTGAGGAGGCGTTTTACAGGGAGGACCCGCTGGAGTGCCAGAAAGAATAAAACATGGAAAGGAGGCGCTTGGATGGACAGCTTTGAATTTTATCTGGCGCGGGAACGGAATAAGCAGGATGCGCGGGATGCGGCGGCAAACCAGCGCAAAAAAAATCGTCAGTTAACCAGGGAGGAACGGAAGCGCAAAAGCACCGAGACGATGGTGAAGCTCACTTCAATTTGCTTTGCGCTGATCATTGCCTTTGGGATCCTGGCGACCGTTCTGGATCTGTGAGCAAGGAGTTTTGTATGGAGCAGAACAGAAACAGCACTTTGGCGGAGGCACCCGCCGGATGCCGTGAGACTTACTACACCGTGGCCCAGGTGGCCCAGCGGTACGGGGTCTGCAATCGGATCATTTACCAGGCGCTCCAGAAGGGCCGAATCAAGGGCTTTCGGATGGGCGGCTGGCGGGTGAGCGAAGAATCGCTCCGGGAGTTTGAGCGGAGCGGAGGCTTTGCCCGCCAGACGAGAACGGAGGAACATACACGGGCCCGTGGAAGCGGGACCCGCAGACGGGCACCTGGTCCGGTTGTCCGGAAAATTCAAATTTAGGGGGTACATATCATGAAAAAGCAGATTGTCAATGTGCGCTACTGCGGACGGGACGGGCAACCCGCCGGTCGGCCGTACAGCTACTACACGGAGATACCGCTGCAGGTGGGGGACCGGGTGATCGTTCCCACGTTCAAGGGAGACGGTGAGGCCGTTGTGGTCGAGATCGACGTGCCGGAGAGCAGGATCGACGAGCGTATCCTTCCGGTTCTGAAAACCGTTCTCCGAAAGGTGGTGCCGGAGGAATGAGCGAGGACAAGCAGCTGATCGTCGTAAGGCAATTACCTGTTATAGAGCAGAGACTTCTGGATCTTTCCGATCAGATCGACCGGAAAGTGGAAGCGGCCATGTCCATGGTCTGCACGGAGGAAAACTTGGCGGAGATTCGTCGGGTGCGTGCAGATTTGAACGCGGAATTTCAGTCTTTGGAGGAACAGCGCAAGGCGGTTAAATCTGCCATTATGGGGCCTTACAACCAGTTTGAGGAACTGTACAGGTCCTGTGTGAAGGACAAGTTTGGTCCTGCGGATCAATGTCTGAAAGGGAAGATTTTTGAGGTGGAGAGCGGTCTGAAATCTCAGAAGGAATCGGAACTTGGTTGCTGGTTTTCGGAATACGCGGCCGACAAGGGCTTGACTTTCTTTTCCCTGAAAGACGCCGGGATCAATGTGACGCTTTCCAAGACGCCGACCGCGCTGAAAAAAGAGGCCAAGGCGTTTTTGGACCGGGCCGCGGCAGATGTGGCGATGATCGACACCATGGAGGATTCCGGGGAGATCATGGCGGAATACAAGTCCAACGGTTTCCGGGCGTCGGAGGCGATCACCACTGTCCGTCGGAGGCACGAGGCCATTGAGGCCCAGCGGCGGGAAGCGGATGCCCGGGCGGCCCGCAGAGAACAGGAGGCGGCCGCGGTCCGGCAAACCATGTCGGTCATTCCTTCTGCGGACACGCATCCCGATATGACGTTCGCTGAGCAGGCGAAGGAAGAGCAGATCCGCGAAGAACATGCCAGAAAATCGCCGGACGACATTCTGACGATCACGTTCCGGGTGAAAGACACGCGGGCGCGGTTGCTGGTCCTCCGGACGTGGCTGGACGCCAACGGATACCAATACCAATAAGGAAAGCGAGTTTTCTTTACAATTCAGATAAGCTGAATGTTTTAGCTTTGTCCCATTTATTTTGAAAAGAATTGAGGTTATTTATGAGCCAGAGTTTGCAGAAGTCCGGAACCGCGCCGCAGAAGATGTCCCTTTCTTCCGTGTTTGCGTCGCAGCCTTTTCAGCAGGCGATCCATGATGCTCTGAACGACACGGCCAGGGAAAAGCGGTTCGTTTCGTCCGTGATCGCCGCTTCGGTGGCAAATCCGGTCATTCAGGAGTGTACGCCCAAGTCGGTCCTCTCCTGTGCGCTGATCGGTGAATCGCTGAATTTGCTGCCGTCTCCCCAGCTGGGGCATTACTACTTTGTTCCCTTTGAGGTTGCCGTTAAGGATAAAAAGGGGAAAAAGATTCCACTTCTTGATGAAGTCGGAAACCCCATTAAGAAGAACGGCTTGCAGGTTTTTCGGACTGAAAAGCGGGCGGAGTTCATTTTGGGATATAAGGGCCTGATCCAGCTGGCTCTTCGGTCCGGCTACTACAAGAAGCTGAATGTGATCTCTGTGAAAGCCGGTGAGCTGATTCGATGGGACCCTCTGAACGAGGACATCGAGGTCAAGCTGATCGAGAACGACCGGGATCGAGAGACGGCTCCCACCATCGGATATTATGCCATGTTTGAGTACATGAACGGTTTCCGAAAGGCTATCTACTGGTCCAGGGAAAAGATGATCGAACACGCAGACCGGTACAGCGCCGCCTTTGACAAGGATGCCAAGATCAATAAGCAAAATCCTCGGTACAGCAAGGTATCCTTTGCAGATTATGAGGCCGGGAAGGTGAAGGAGAGCGACAAGTGGCTCTATTCTTCCTTCTGGTATAAGGACTTTGACGGCATGGCCTACAAGACTATGCTCCGGCAGCTGATTTCCAAGTGGGGCATGGTGTCCGTAGACCTGGAGAAGGCCATGAACGATGACATCGTGGCTGAACAGACCGAGGACGGGACCGTGAATATCATTCCGCCCGAGGAAGACTACGATGTCGTAGAGGACGTAAACGTCCCCGAGGATGCCGTGGATACGGATTATCAGGACATGGAAGAAGTGAGTGCTTCTTCTTCTCCGGAGCTTTCCGGCATGACCGTGGACGAGAGCACGGGGGAGGTAAAGCTGGGTGATCTGTAAATGCAACGTGCTTTCCACCGGCTCCAAAGGAAACGCCGTACAGCTGGAGGACCGGATTTTGCTGGACTGCGGCGTACCTTATAAAACGCTGGTGCCTATTGTGCGCAGCCTGAATCTGGTGCTGTTGAGTCACGTTCATTCGGATCACTTTAACAAGGCCGCGGTCCGCCGTTTGGCGGCGGACCGCCCCCTGCTCCGTTTTGGATGCGGGGAGTGGATGGTGCTACCTCTGGTGGAGGCCGGTGTTGACCCGCGTAAGATCCAGGTATTTTCCATGGGAGTTTCCTATCGGTGCAACATCTTCGGAGAGATTTTTTTAATAGAGCCGTTTACGCTGTATCACGACGTTCCGAACTGCGGCTGGAAGATCAGCACGCCCGGAAAGAAAAAGGTTCTCTACGCAACGGATACGATGACGATGGAGGGCGTCTGCGCTCCGGACTATGACCTCTACCTGATCGAGGCGAACCACGACCAGGACGAGATCCGGAGGAGGGCTGCGGAGAAGCACTACGATGGGAAGTTCTCCTATGAGGACCGGGCTATGAGGACCCACCTCTCCCGGCAGCAGGCGGATGCGTGGCTGGTGGAGAACGCGGCATCTTTCAGCGAGATCTTATATCTGCACCAGCATCAGGACCAGGAAGGAGATGGTGAGCCGGATGGTGATGTCTGATTCTGAGATCCTGAAAATGTACCAGCAGAGCAAGGACCCGAAAAAGCAGGTACGGATCCTGGCGGAACTGAATGGCGTTCCGCTTTGCATAATGGAAAAAAAGCTGAAAGGATTTGGTGTGTACCAAGGCAGCGATCAAGAGCCATTGTTTGATGCAGGAGAGGCGTTCCGCCTGTTTGAGGAGGGCCTTTCCGACAAGGAGATTGCCGCAAGACTGCACATCCGCATTCAGACTTTCTGCGAATGGAGGAGGCAACAGGGACTTGTCCGACCGCATAAACGAAAGCGGTCTTTTGCTCCGACGCCGCCGGAGATCCCGGAAAACGGACAGAGTCTTTGTGATCAGCTGGAGGGAAGCGAAAACGGAAGAGGCCCCGTTCAAATCCCGGCCGGGCTTCTCTCCAATGCGCTTTCGATGTTTCCGGATACCGTACAGCCTGTATTGGATCTTTGTATCACATCCGGTAACATGCGCAGCCTTCATGTGTTCATGGAGGTTTTTGACGGAAAAGTCGTGAACGGGATCATTAAGATCCGCTGAGAAAGGAAGAAGAAATTGCTGAACAGGATCATACTTATGGGCCGTCTCACCAGGGACCCGGATCTTCGGCACACAAACAGCGGTGTATCGGTTGCATCGTTTACTTTGGCCGTTGACCGGGATTTCAAAGCCCAGAACGGTGAGCGGGAGACGGACTTTATTGATATAACGGCTTGGCGAGGAACTGCTGATTTTGTAAGCAAGTATTTTTTCAAGGGCCGCATGGCGGTGGTCGATGGTCGGCTCCAGATTGAAGATTGGATCGACAACGACGGGAACAAGCGGAGAAGCGCCAAGGTTGTGGCTGACAGCGTGTACTTCGGGGATTCCAAGCGGGATTCTGACGGAGCGCAGACAGCTTCCTACGGTGCTCCAAAAGCGGCCGGTGCTCCGGTGGACGTAAATGCTGAAAGCGGCTTTGACGAGATCGGAGAAGAAGACGGCGAGTTGCCTTTTAACCGGGGGTTATGCCTCCCATAAAAAAGGCAATATGGAGTTCCGAGGAGAGGAGGGTCATACATGGCCCGCACCACAAAAAAGGGCATCGATTACTCTCCGTGGGATGTGAACATTTTCGACGGCGATCCGAAAATCGACAAGCTCCTGGAATCGCAGGGGTGTGCGGGATTTGTCGTTTACTTCTATCTCTGCCAGATGGCCTATAAGTTTGAAGGCTATTACTATACATGGAGCTGCGACGATGCGGCGACCACTGCAAAGCGAGTCGGCGGCGGCGTTGGGTCCGAGACGGTGCGGCAGACCGTCGGCCTGTGCTTACAGACGGGGCTCTTTGACAAGAGGCTATTTGATAGGTACGGGATCTTAACAAGCAGGGGAATTCAGGCCCGGTTTCTGGAAGCAACTACCAGACGGGTGGGAAACTCCGTGATAGAAGAATATTGGCTGTTGGAAAAAGAAATCACCAACGGTCTGGTTTTCCGCACCCTTTTTGAAAATTCTTGTAACAACAATGGCGATTCTTGTAACAAGAAAGGCGATTCCTGCGGCAACAATTCCATAGAAAGTAAAGTAAAGAAGAGTAAAGGAAAGAAGAGGACAGAAGAAAGCGGAGGCGGTGCCGCCGGGTCCTCGTCGTCGGATTCCGTTTTGGATATTTGTCCGGAAAGACCGGAGGACCGGTCTCCCGCCACTGCGTTCTATATGGATCACATCAACGGAACGCCGTCTGAGATCAGCCGTATGGAGCTTTTGGAGTTCGAGCGGGATGTTGGGTCGGCGGTGTGCATCCGCGCCATGGAGATCGCACTGGACGATAAAAAGACATCCTGGAACTACATCCGGGGGATCCTGAAGAACAAGCGGAGAGACGGGATCCGGTCTTTGGAGGATTGGGACGCCGCCGAGGCACAGAGAGACGGCACGGGAAAAGAAACCCCATCCAAGATGCCTGTCTATGAGAAAACGGAGGGCAGCTTATGAATGAGTTGATCGAAAAGATCGCGCATATGGCAGAGGCGCAGGAGACGCCTGGAGACTATATCCAGGACGGCCTTCTGTATTGCGGGCACTGTCGGACGCCCAAGCAGTGCAGGATCAAACTGAACGGAGCGGACCGCATCATGGGATGCCAGTGCGCCTGCGAGATCAGGCGGTATGAGGCGGAGCAGAAGGCGTTCCGGGATCAGGAGATGCGGCTGAAGATGGAGTCCAAGAAAAACTTTTTGATCACCGACAAGAGGATCCGGTCCTTTCGGTTTTCGTCCGCGGAGGATTCTTCCGGGATCCAAAAAGCCAGAAAGTACGCTGATCAGTTTGAGGATATGCAGGATGGGTGCGTGGGCCTGTTGTTTTGGGGTCCCCCGCAGACGGGAAAGACCTTTGCGGCTGCCTGCATCGCCAATGAATTGATCGGCCGGGGAGTAGAGGTCATGATGACTTCTTTCCCGTACATCCTGAGCATGAGCTATCAGGATCGGTTTGACATGATCGAGAAGATGGTCCGGTGCCCGCTGCTGATCCTGGATGACCTGGGCGCGGAGCGGCAGAACGAGTTCGCCCTGGAGACGGTTTATCTGGTGGTGGACAAGCGGAATAAGTCAGGAAAACCTCTGATCGTGACGACCAATCTGCCGCTGAAAGAACTCCAGAACCCCAAGAACACGGATTACGACCGGATTTACAGTCGGATCCTGGAAGTGTGCGTACCGGTGCTTTTCAACGGGAAGCGCTACCGGACGGAGGAGGCCCGCAAGAAGGTGGAGGCCATCCGCGTGAAATGGTCCGAGGAGAATTGACTATGGGAATCGATTTCAGGAGCTTGTCCCCGGCGGCACAGAAGCAGGTTTTGGCGAAGATGGCTCAGCAGAACAAGCGCAGCCGAACCATCATTCGCAATCTTACGGGCCAGGACTTTCCGAACGCTGCGGAAAAGCCGGTTTCGACCGGTGAGGTGCTGTTTCAGGCCGTGGTCCGCGGAACGCCGATCACGAAGAAGAACAGCATGGAGATCCGGAAGCGGAAGGATGGAACGCCGTATATTTCCCAGTCCGGACAGCACCACCGGTATGCCGACGATTTCAAGTCCCAGCTGCTGTACGCCGGTCCACCGATATCCGTGCTTTGCAATGTACGGGAGATCTACTACATGCCGGACCGGAGGAAAGTGGACAAACTGAACTTACAGGCCGCAACGGATGATCTTCTTGTGGAATGCGGCGTGTTAGAGGATGACAACAGCCGGATCGTCGGGGGACACGACGGGAGCCGGGTGCGGATCGACCGAAAGGACCCTCGAGTGGAAATCACGATCACGAAAATGGAGGAAGAAAACGATGCAACTTGACCTTTGTTATCCGTGCAGCCTCGCTTTGAAGGAGGTTTACGCCCTGAAGAAGATCCACGAGGTGGTGGACGGGAAAATCACCTGCTCGGAATGCAAGCGCAGGCGGTACGGCGCCACCTATGAGGCCACCAGGAAAACCGGAAAGTAAGGACGGCGAGGAACATGAACGAAGGGAACCGGCAGCCGCGCAAGGCGTTGGGTCTTTGTCCCGTGTGCGGGATGGACAGCGGAGAGCGGCTGATCCTGGATGGGATTCCGGAGCGGTATTTGGTGGTCTGCCGGACCTGCGGGTGCCGGACCAGACTGTATCTGACAAAGGGAGCCGAAACTAGGGCGTGGAATCGCGGAGACATCTGCCGCGAACAAAAAAGCAGGGGGAATGGATATGCCGACCATCCGTGCACAGAAAAACGGGGAGTTCTATAAAGAGGACTATCTGGCGCTGGCGGAACTTCTGGTAAAGGCCGGTTACACGGTCCGCCTGGGGAAAGCCCTCCAGACGCCGGGGAAGCCGGGAAAGACCGTTAGGACAGTGGAATACATCGGAGATATGGAGAAATGGGAGGATCAGGTATGAAACAGAATCACGGGAAAGAAGGAACTATGCGCACATGGAAGCGGATCGCCGCTTTTGTCTGCGCGTTTTTGATGCTCGGATGGGTGCTGTGCCTGTTTCTGACTGTGTTCGCTAAGAGTGATGAACTGACGCAGATCGAAGCGGCGGAGACGTCTGTTCGGCAGACCGAGGACGGCTCTCTGCCCGGGGACGACACACCGGCGCTGGTGTCCTGCTCCATGGAGGATGTGCAGGAGGACTACGAAAACGAGTTGATCGAGGCGGCGCTTTTGGAGCGGGCCACGGTCATTGAAAACTGCACGGTTACTTATTACACAATCGACACCTGCGGGAAAACGATTTAGGATCCTGGTTACGGGATCACCAGCAGCGGATTCAAGGCTGTTCCCTATGTTACCTGCGCCGTGGACAGGAATTTGATCCCGGAGGGCGCCACGGTGATGATTGACTTCGGAGACGGGGAGCTCCAGTATTGGAGGGCGTTTGACTCCGGCGTGTCCGGAAACCATGTGGACCTGTGCGTGGAGAGCGTGGACGAGGCACTTCAACTTGGCCGCAGGACGGCGACGGTGTATTGGTGCGAAGAAGGCTGAATGGGTATGGAGAGCGAACAAAGAAAAAAGGTACGGGTCCGCGTGTGTCCGCTTGGAAAAGGAAAGTGCGTGTACTGGCGGCCGACTTTTGAGGGAATGAAATTCGGGTCGTGCTACTGCCATTACTATCTGGAGACCGGAATCCGGCGGATCCAGACGGACCCGTGCGGCAGCAGAACGGAGAGGCTGTGAGGAAATGGAAGTAAACGTGGATCTCCAATGCGGAGATTGCATGGAGCTGATGCAGAAGATTCCGGACGGAAGCGTGGATATGGTATTGTGTGATCTTCCGTATGGATCCACGAAAAATCCATGGGACCGGACGCTGGATCTGGACCGGCTTTGGCCGATTTACAAGCGGGTCGTGAAGCAAAACGGAGCCATTTGCCTGTTTGCGGACGGGATGTTTATGGCGGATTTGATGAAAAGCAATCGTGCCGGGTGGAGATACAACCTGGTGTGGGACAAAGTGCTTCCTAGCGGATTTCTAAATGCGAACCGGATGCCGCTGCGTCGGACGGAGGAGATCGTGGTCTTTTATCGAAAGCAGCCGGTTTACCATCCGCAGAAAGTGCTTGGAAAGCCCAGTCACAGCAAGGGAAATCTGGTGGGAAAGCAGGCTGACGATTCTATCCAGAACCGGGACTACGGGAACTATACGGTGGTGGACAATAGCAAGGAAAACGGCGCCTGGAAGCATCCGACCTCTCTCCTGACGTTTCAGAAGCCGCATCCGTCCAAAAGCCTGCATCCGACGGAAAAGCCGGTGCTGCTGTGCGAGTGGCTGATCAAAACGTATACCGATCCAGGGGACACGGTATTGGACAACTGTATGGGGAGCGGGACCACGGGGGTGGCCTGCGTGAACACCGGCCGGAATTTTATTGGAATGGAAGAAAATCCGAAGGACTTTGCAATAGCCCGTGAGCGGATTTTGGGAGCGCGAAGAGGTAATTGAAAGATGGGAGATTTGAAAGGAAGCAGAATCGCCGGAGGAAATACGGCGTACAAGCGGTCAGAGTCGGACTTCTATCCAACACCTCCCGATGTTACTACTGCGCTGCTGGATTTTTTGAAGATTTCGTCTGAGAGGCACGTGATCTGGGAACCGGCCTGCGGAGAAGGTCATATGGTCAGGCAGATGGAGAAGATGGGATTTACCGTTCTATCTTCCGACATTTTGACGGGAACAGATTTTTTGAAAGACGATCCACCGGGGAAATTTACGTGGATCATAACAAATCCGCCGTTTTCTCAATCTGAGCAATTCATCACGAAATGCCTGGAATATAAAGTTCCGTTTGCTCTGCTGCTGAAATCCCAATATTGGCATGCGAAGCGGAGGTTGAATATTTTTCGTGACAATCCTCCCACATACATACTTCCACTTACGTGGAGACCAGATTTTTGCAAAGGAAAGCGTGGAAGCGGCAGACCGCTAATGGATGTCATGTGGTGTGTGTGTGGAATTAACAGTCTGGAAACCTGCATGTATATTCCGCTGGAAAGACCGGACAAAGACTATGTGGAAGCGGGGTTTTGAATTGGAAAAGAAAATTTTGGACGTGACGTGCGGATCAAGAACAATGTGGTTTGATAAGCACCATCCGGCGGCTATCTACTGCGATAAAAGACGCGAAGAATATCACCATTTATGGAACAACGCAGGGAACTGCACGTTGAACATTGATCCAGATGTGATCTGTGATTTTACTGCGCTTCCTTTTGCGGACAACTCTTTTCCGCTGGTGGTATTTGATCCTCCGCACTTGACTGGAGCAAAAGACACTGCGTGGCTGGTAAAAAAGTACGGGAAACTGGACGAGAACTGGCCGCAGATGCTTCGCGACGGATTCAAAGAATGTATGCGCGTTTTGAAACCTGACGGCGTTTTGATTTTCAAGTGGAGCGAGTATGACATCCCGGCTGCGGATGTCTGGAAAGCGATTGGAGAAAAGCCGCTTTTTGGGCATCACAGCGGAAAAAACAGCAAAACGTTTTGGGCATGTTTTATGAAACTGGAGGACTGTGAAGATGGATGATATTACCTGCGCCACACTTGGAGACAGGGATGCAGTGGAGAGTGTGACGGAGGTCGGGGATCTGATTGTCCTTGACCTTTGCGGCGGTTCTGGAAGCTGGTCAAATCCATTTCAACAGGCGGGATATGATGTGCGGTTGATTACCCTGCCGGAGTATGACGTGGTTACATACGAGCCGCCGGAAAACGTTTGGGGAATTTTAGCTGCCCCCCATGTACCGAGTTTTCTGTGCTGAACTGCAAAGCAGAGCCGAGGAAAAGAAGGCCGGAAGAAGGCTTAAAGGTTGTCATGGCTTGTCTGCGAATTATTGAAAAGTGCAAACCGGTATGGTGGGCGATGGAAAACCCGGTTGGTTATTTACGGGAGTACATGGGGAAATCAAAGATGATTTTTCAGCCGTGGGAATATGGAGACGCGTGGACAAAGCGGACGGAAATATGGGGAGAGTTTCATATCCCAAAAAAGCTGTACAAGCGGTGGGAAGATGTCCCGAACAAATTGCCACTTTATACAAGACCCGGGCGTGGAAAACCGAATTTTGCATACTTGCACAAATCGGCGCAAAGCCTCATACCACAGCTTGCGTGGGCGAACCCGCAGACGGATGCAGACTTTCGAGCTATTACGCCGCCGGGTTTTGCTAAGGCGTTTTATGAAGCGAACAAAATGGAAAACTGGAACACCCGCTCCCCTATCCTTACGCCGGAGCAGCTCAAGAGATTGGAGGAAATGGAATGAACACGGTTTTGCTTTACACGATTGCCGTTGCAGCTTTTATTGTAACGATCTTGGGCGGAATATTGCTGGCAGCTCTGCTGCTTTACGGCATTTACAGACTGATCGCATCTATCTGGGAGCACACGTCTGCGGCAGCACAGAATACCAAAGAATACATGAGAAACAAGGAGGACTTTGATCTTTACAAGCGGGATGTGGATGTATGGGACGAATACAAGAAAACGCACGTTGAAAAGTGCTATGGGTGCAAGTATAGGCGGAAAGCCATGGAGGAGGAAGACCATGAAACCGATCTATGAGCCGAAGGGGAAGGCGAAGGAATACGGGGACCTTGCCCTTAACATCTACACCGGATGCCCCCATCGGTGTTACTACTGCTTCGCCCCGAACGTCCTGCACCGGGAACGGGAACGGTTTCACTCCGTTGTGGAGCCGCGGCCCGGCATCGTGGAGGCGACGAAGGCGCAGCTGGAGCGGGAGAAGATCACCGGAAAGACTATCCACCTGTGCTTTACCTGCGACCCGTACCCGGCCGGATACAACACCACAGTTACCAGGGAGATTATTCAGGCCATAAAGGGCGCCGGGAACCACGTGCAGATTTTGACAAAAGGGGAAGGAAGAAGGGATTTTGATTATTTAGATTCTGAGGACTGGTACGGAATCACTTTTGATGGAATGATTGAAAGCGGCGTTTTGCTTTCGGATATCATTTATGCAAAAGAGTTTGGCATTAAGACGTGGGTATCTTTTGAACCTGTTATCGATGAAAAACGTGTATTAAATTGCATTGAAAGGTACAGCAAGTATTTCGATAAGGTCAAGATCGGGAAACTGAACTACTGGCCGTCGGACATCAACTGGGCAGAGTTTGGGAAAAAGGCGGAGGATCTGTGCCGGAGCCTGGGCCTGGAATACTACATCAAGGAGAGCCTGCGGGCGGAGATGGAGAGCGGCCATGGAAGCGTGTAATGTCAAATCCACCGACATCAAGCGGGCTCTGGCGGAGAAGCACTGGAGGGATTTCTTTCTCACCGAGGTAAAGAGCGGGTCATCCTGGATGACCGCCCGGGGAGACATGAAGATCCTGGATGCCCTTGCTATCAGGAAGAGTTGGACAAGCCCGTGCTTTACCGGCTACGAGGTGAAGATCAGCAGGAGCGACTTCCTGCGGGATGCAAAGTTCTACACATACGAGGAGCTGTGCAACTGCCTTTACCTCGTCTGCCCAAAGGGAATGATCCAGCGCACGGAGATCCCGGAGAGCGTTGGCCTCATGTACTACGACCCGGACAAGAAGACCATCATCACAAAGAAGAAGGCCATTTACCGAAAGATCGAGTATAGCCCGGACATGCTGCTTTACATCATTTACTCCCGTCTGGACAGCGACCGCTATCCTTTCTTTTCAGAAAAACAGGAGTATTTTCAAGCATACCTCGACGGAAAGCGGGATAACCGGGAACTGGGCCGGTTGGTCAAGACAAAGCTGGTGGAAGAAAACGCCCTCCTGGAGAAAGAACTGGAACATCTTCAATATTTTAAGCAAGATCTCGACAGATACCGAGCAATAGGGAAGGTCCTGGACAAGCATCACATTTACGATTGGCCCAGGGGGATCGCGGAGGAGCTGGATAGAGCCCTGTCCAGGAAGTGTCCGGAGGACCTATCATTTATCCGGGAGACTTTGGAGGGCGTGGTGCGCCGCCTGGAACGCATGGAAAAGACCGAAAAAGGAGAGAACGACCATGAAGCCGATTCTGTTTAACACGGAAATGGTCCGGGCCTTGCTGGAGGGCCGGAAGACCGTCACCCGGCGGGTGGTAAAGCCGCAGCCGAAAGGCGCACATGATGTCATTGATTATGACGATGAAGAACATACGGCCGATCTTTTGTGCGGAAACAACGGAGAGGGAAACGCCTTTTTGGATTGGGCGGAGACCGTGAAAGCTCCGTTCTGGACCGGAGATATTCTGTATGTGCGAGAGACCTTCCGCATAGACTATCTGTCAAATATTCCAGGCGCCGGTCGTGTCCAGTATAAGGACGGCACATACATGGACATCCGATTTACTCCGGAACGATATGACATGATGCGCCAGGCGCAGAGAAAACCGGGATGGAGGCCAAATGAGAATATGCCCAGGGAGGCCGCCCGGATCTTCTTGCGGGTCACCGATGTGCGGGTGGAGCGGCTGCAGGAGATCGACGGGTTGGAGGCTTTTGATGAAGGAGCGGTCGCCCCTATGCCAAAAGGATGTCTTCCTCCACAAAAACCTGATGGCTATGATGACTGGAGCGAAAGAAAGAAAAACGATTGGCTGCACTCAATGGCAAGAGCAACTTATATCAGCAAGTTGGAATTTCAAGAGCGGCTTATAAAAGCGTTTCGCAACATTTGGGACAGCACCATCAAGCCGAAGGACCTGGCCGCCTATGGCTGGGACGCAAATCCCTTTGTGTGGGTGATCGAGTTCGAGCGGATCACGAAGGAGGAGGCGGAAAAGGAATGAGCGAACCAAGGAAAATTGACAAGAACAAGCCAAACAATAAGCGGTGTGTCAACTGCGTGTTTTGGAACAGCGCAAAAAGAGTGCCGTTTTTCCCATGGGCAACAAAAGCAAGGCATTGCGAAGAAGCAGGATACGACGTCAACTATTGGAACAGGTGCAAACTGTTCCAATGGAATCCGCAGAAGCTGTATAAGGAGGCCGCCCATGACGAATGAAGAAGCCATTACATATTGGGAGCAACTGCAAAAGACCTTTTCTGAGAGCCTCGACCACACCACAAACGAACTTGCAAAGCAGCATTTGCAAATGTCGATTGATGCCATTGATGTGGCGCTTACTGCAATCCGAGGGCACGGAATCGAGCCGCTGACGCTAGATCAGCTGCGGGAGATGGACGGACAGCCAGTGTGGGTACATGTTATTGATCACACTGTTTTTTCTGACAAAGAGGACGATTTTGATGGATGGGGAATGTGCCGGAAATCGTGGGTTCGCATTTGGGACAGTAAAAGAGCTAACATTGTTCTTATTGACTACGATTTTGATAACTACGGAAAGACCTGGCTTGCCTACGCCCAAGAAAGGGAAGTAAGCATCGATCTCTCTTTTTGACGGGGAGGGAAGACAGATCTATTTGAGCGACGAGGAGGCGTGAGCGTGGAACTGCAAAAAGATATCGACCATGCGCGAGAGGTCACGACCAGGGAAAACGTCTGCGCAGGCTGCCGGGAAGAACACGGGAATCCGGCGGATTGGCTGAAAAAACTGAAATTTATCCAGGAGATTTTAGGAGACTATGACCTTGGGCGCCTCCGGGAGCTTGTGGAGGCGGACCGGGAGGGGAGATTCGTAAAAGACAACGGAAAATGGACGCTGCGGAAATGCCTGACAAACGGGATCGACACGGAGCGGCTGATGGAGATTTGCAATGCAGAGCAGGAAGGCCGGTGTTTGGTGCTTCCTCCGCTTAAAATCGGAGACACTGCTTATTTCCTTCTTCAAAATGACATTTATGCCGCTACAGTATTTCTTATTCAATGGGAACGGCGTAAAGGATGCGAAGACAATGGGATCGTTTGGGCCGACGGCGTTCTCGGAACAAAAAGCGCCAACATGAAAGATTTTGGGAAAACGGTATTTTCCAACTATTTTGCGGCCAAAGATGCACTGAAAAGAGGTCTAAAGGATGGAATGTGAGCACGATTTTGTGTTTAATGAACTGCATGGGATCGTCGTGTGCAGGAAGTGCGGCCATGTGTTGACATCGGAAGAGAAACGCCGGGCCTGTAATCGCGGAATGGAACTGCTGAAGGCGGAGGAAACGGAGGAATACGTCAGCAGAAAATCCGTTGAAGATGCGGTGCGGGATCACTGGTGCGACAGCTCCAGGACCATGGAAGCGATCACACGCATACCGGCGGCTGACATGGCGCCGGTGGTGCATGGGAAATGGAAACCGACAGAATATCCGATTATGAGCGAGTGCGAGGATTGCTCGGAATGCGGATACAGAACTGTGTATGGGCATCGGTTCAAGTTTTGCCCAAACTGCGGCACCAGGATGGATCTGTAAGTGTACTTTCCATAAATGCCAACAATTTTGAAAGTTTGGTGATAAAAGTGAAGTTCAGGGATAAAAAAACAGGCGCCGTCATATCAACCCTTTCTTTTGCGCGGTGCAATAAAGAATATGATTGCAAAAAATGTCCGTTGGATTACAAAAACAACGGGGAATATCTTCCGTGCATGACCTATCGGGAAAAATACCCGAAAAAAGCGGCTGAAGTTCTTGGATTTGAGATCATACCGGAGGACGAAGATGAAACAGCGGGACCGAACACGAAGATGAAGCCGCGAATCCACCGGGAAGATCTGTACCGACGCGCCATTGAGATTTTCGGGGAGAGGGAACAGATCAACAAGCTCGGCGAGGAAATGGCGGAGCTGTGGGTGGCGATCTGCCATTACCGGGAGGGCCGCGGGACCGTCAACAACATTGCGGAGGAACTGGCGGACGTGCAGATCATGACCGAGCAGATGTGCCTGATATTCGGTTGTGAGGACGCGGTTTTGTTTTATAGGGATCAGAAAACGGAAAGACTGGCGTTTAAGATC
>ENA-OWPN01000392-OWPN01000392.1-human-gut-metagenome-genome-assembly--contig:-NODE-392-length-64500-cov-22.800838_pt1 | contig 64500 bp, 71 predicted proteins | sample MGYA00248266_ERZ651850 | MGnify/ENA primary metagenome ERZ651850 (study PRJEB26924, sample SAMEA4378296) | human gut metagenome | biome: human gut; feature: human-associated habitat; material: faeces... | reverse complement strand
TTTTTCAAAACTTCCTCATCCTGAGGTTGGTTTTTCTCTGTTGGGTTCATATTCTTATTAAACTTTTTGTTTTTCTTATTCTTACTCATAATCAGTCAGGGTTTTTAGGTTAATTTATTGCTAACAAATTTCGTGCCTAGTTGTTTCCCTGTCTCAAATATTTTGCAAAAGTAGGGAAAATATGTCACACTGGCATACTTTTCTGAATTAAAATGCCTACCTTTGCACTTTCAAAAATCGAAATAATATATAAACTAAGGTATATAAGGATGATTACAGTTTCAAACTTAGCCATTCAATTTGGTAAAAGAGTATTGTATAATGATGTGAATATGAAGTTCACCAATGGCAATATTTATGGAGTAATCGGTGCAAACGGTGCCGGAAAATCTACTTTTCTGAAAGCAATTTCAGGTGAACTGGAACCGACTAAAGGGTCTGTGACACTGGGGCCGGGGGAACGCCTGTCCGTATTGAGTCAGGACCACTTCAAATTTGATGAATATACTGTAATGGACACGGTTATGATGGGGCATACAGTATTATGGGATATTATGAAGCAGCGCGAAGAACTGTATGCCAAGACCGATTTTACGGATGAGGATGGTTTGAAGGTATCCGAGTTGGAAGAGAAATTTGCTGAATTGGATGGCTGGAATGCCGAAAGCGATGCGGCTATGCTGTTGAGCGGACTTGGTATCAAGGAGGACAAGCATTATATGAAGATGGGTGACTTGAGTGGTAAAGAAAAGGTGCGTGTTATGTTGGCACAGGCTCTTTACGGAAATCCGGATAACTTGTTGCTTGATGAGCCGACCAATGATTTGGATATGGACACAGTGACATGGCTGGAAGAATATTTGTCCAACTTTGAGCATACCGTATTGGTGGTGAGTCATGACCGTCACTTCCTTGACTCTGTTTGTACACATACGGTTGATATTGACTTTGGCAAAGTGAATATGTTTGCCGGTAATTATAGTTTCTGGTACGAGTCCAGTCAGTTGGCACTTCGTCAGCAGCAGAACCAAAAGGCAAAAGCCGAAGAGAAGAAAAAGGAATTGGAAGAGTTTATCCGTCGTTTTAGTGCGAATGTGGCAAAGAGTAAACAGACTACCAGTCGCAAGAAGATGTTGGAGAAACTGAATGTAGAAGAAATTAAACCGTCTTCTCGTAAATATCCGGGTATTATCTTTACTCCCGACCGTGAACCGGGAAACCAAATTCTAGAAGTGTCGGGGTTGCGTGCCGAGACAGAAGATGGAGTGGTCTTGTTTAATGACGTGAACTTTAATGTTGAAAAAGGGGATAAGATTGTATTCTTGAGCCGTGACCCTCGTGCCATGACTGCTCTTTTTGAAATCATTAATGGAAACCGTAAGCCGCAAGCCGGTAAATTCGACTGGGGAGTAACAATAACCACTGCTTATTTGCCGTTGGATAATACTGATTTTTTTGAATGCGATTTAAATCTGGTAGACTGGTTAAGTCAGTTTGGTGAAGGAAACGAAGTCTATATGAAAGGTTTCTTAGGGCGTATGTTGTTCTCGGGTGAAGAAGTACTGAAAAAAGTGAATGTTCTTTCTGGAGGCGAGAAGATGCGTTGTATGATTGCCCGTATGCAGTTGCGCAATGCCAACTGTCTGATTCTTGATACACCTACCAACCACTTGGACTTGGAGTCTATTCAAGCTTTCAATAATAACTTGAAGAGTTATAAAGGAAATATATTGTTCGCTTCTCATGACCATGAATTTATCGAAACGGTTGCCAACCGTATCATTGAATTAACTCCGAACGGTATTATCGACAAGATGATGGAATATGATGAATACATCACTTCGGATCATATTAAGGAAATGCGTGCACGTATGTATGGAGAATAATATGTCTCCGAGATAATTTTTTTCAAGATAGAGGTATAAAGAAGGTGTGTCGTAATGAGCGAGGATGCTGAAAAAGTGATCTTTTTTAGTATTCAATTCTTTTTTGGCACTATAAAATATTTTGTGTAAATGTGAAATACGGGATTCAGCTTGAGTTCCGTATTTTTTATTTTATAGATTTGCAAAATGAAGAAAATTATGAAAGCAAAGAATCAAGCAGTGCCTGATGAGGTATTAAGCAAGGAGTTCCTTAGCCGGTTTAAGACGGAAGCCGATGTAAGCAATTTCCTGAAGCAACTACATGCCCAGGTATTGGAGAAAATGCTTGAAGGTAAAATGGATGCCCATTTAGGCTATGAAAAGAATTCTGTAGCGAGAAATACATTGGTAATTCCTGTAATGGCAGTTATGCGAAGAAAATTCAAACCGAACATGAAGAAGCTGCCATTTCCATTTCCCGTGACTGTAACGGCCAATTGAGTCGATAGCGGTCCCCAAACATGAGAGCCGTGGTCTTCTATTGAAGAAATAAGAGTTTCACCATCAGGCGCAAGATGAATTTCCTATTGTTTATTTTCTGTGTCATATATCAAATCTCCTTTTGCATTTTCACATTCAAAGGAAGGATATGGACAAATTACCATATCTTTGTCGTCATTACTGCACCCATATATGACAATAGACGGACATAACACAAATAAATAATTAAAAAATGTCTTCATGAGAACAGTATTTAAGAAGTTAACAATAGATTCCTTATATTTCACACCATCGGATATCCATATATATGTATAGGCTTACGCGTACGTACGTGTGACCCGATGCGTACGTACGTGTAGCCCAACGCGAATATACGCGTGACCCGATGCGTATATACGCGTTGCCAAAAGGCCTTGAGGTTTTAAGCAAAGTTCGGCATCTTTTTGTGTAAGGGTAGATTGCATCACTCCCCCTCACCAAGTCAGTTATTCTCGTTCTCCGTTCATCCTTACATTTTAATCAAAACATTCATATAATCAGACGGTTAAGAATGTAAGGATACCCTTTCATCCTCCTTTCAGCCAGGCTTATCACGTCCTTTCAAATCTGCCTTCAGTATTTGTGTCACGCCCTCAAAAGTATTACGAATGAAAGGAGGCTGAGGGGACAATGTAGAGTCCCTATTCACTACCGGCCCCCCCCATCAACAGGACGTTTCAACGGATAATGAAAGGATGACGAGAGAAACCGATTTCCGACTGTAGAGCGGAATAATAGTGATAATCATTTCTTCAGATTTCCACATTTCTCTTCTATCAATAGACTATGTTTATCGATTAGGCTATTGATACTATCGTTAGGAAGTTTGAAGAATGTAGAGTCAATGCCATACAGCTGGGTAAACACACATCTGCAATACTTTTTGGCCTGTATTGTATCGACTCCGCTTTCTGCCATGACCTTAGCGAATGACGCAACATTCTTATCTAAGAATTTCTCAAAAAGGACAGCATTACTTTCCTTCTTACTCTGACATCCACATACAAACGAAGCCAGAACCAAGCATATCAACCATGTCTTTTTCATAATTTATCCGATTTTATTCATATTCATGCCAAGAGAAAAGCCAGTACCACCATCATCCCAAATACAACCAGAGCACCCACATGTACAACTCGGTGGAAGTGGGGAACCACTGCCATAATTCATATTAGGATCAGGGAAAAGGCATCCTTCTGGACCAGTTGTCTCATAAAAGCATGAAGGAGGGAAGAAGCCTGTTCCTTCAATTTTTTTTATTGCTTTGTCAGACAAACGAATTTTTTCTAAAGTCTTAATCTTTTTCATACAATCTAATATTTAATGGTTCACGATAATTTAAAAAAGTTCTCTTTGGAAGATTAAGTATAGCAGTTTCTAGTTTCTCATATAGCTCATCTCTATTTAATAACATGATATATTTTTTCAATTGCAGGCAAATATTTTTTTTCACAATTTCACATTCTTCATCATTAGGTAAATGAAATTTGCCATCATTCAAAAGAGCTGCCGGACATATTCCACAAAAATGTACAGCCCAACAACTGTGACATTTTCCATTCCTTATTATATCGTAATACTGTGAATAAAATCGTTTTATTCTATTTAATGATATTCCAGTGCTAACATCACCTAATTTAAATGAATAATCAGACTTATTACATATGTGAATATCACCAGTAACAGAAACAAAAATATTATCGACTCCCGCTGGACAAGTTAACCATTTTTTATAAATGCCACATGATTGGGAATTTTCATACGCTATTTTACCGTCTAATGCAAACAAGTTTTCAATTTCATTCAAAATTCCTTTTTGAATTTTGAAAAATTGCACAAGATTTTGAGCTGGCATACTATTAAGTTGGTTCAATAAAAAATCAAAATCTGCCAACTCTTTTTTTTCATTCATTCGTTTTCTTTTCCCTGGAAGATATTGATTCTTCACCTTTTGTGGATATAGTTGAAAATTTAAGACCTTTGAATCTAATGTATATATACCATATGTTTTTATAATTGAATTCACACCTTGATTTCCTCTAATATTATTAGCCAATACCGCTTGTATGACCATATATTTTTTACAATATTCAGGTGCTTTTCTTATAAGAATATCAATATTGTGGCTGACACGAGAAAAAGAGCCTTGATTATTAGTAAAAACTCTATTTTTGTCATGTTCCTTTTCACCACCATCCAAACTAACAAATAAATAAATTTTATTAGATATAAGAAAATCTAGAATCTCATCATTCACTATTGTAAAATTTGAAACGACAGAATATACAAATTTGTCTTTTTCTATTCCATATTCATGCCACGGCAATGACTCTATATAGGCTTTACTTTTTTTTATTAATTCAAAGTTAGTGAAAGGTTCTCCTCCCCACCACGATATACCTGGAGGAGCTATACTAAGGACCTCTTCACGATATCTATTTGAAACTCTTTTAAAAGCACTTGTATATATCAAGTAATAATAGTCAACAGCCTTTTGCATTGTTAAATCATCCATTTCAATTTCACTATGATGGCGTTCCGACAATTGATTACTAAAAAGGCAATATTTGCATCTTAAAGTACATTTTTCCGTAACTTCTATCGTAAATTTTCTCGGTATATATTCTTCAAATTTATTAAGAACTAAATTTTCTATCTCATTTTCATTAGGAACAATCTGTTGAAATACAGACGGCTTAAAATTTTATTCTATTTTTCCAATTATAATATTTTTCTTTTCATCCTCTCTTTCACTCAAAAGAGTTAACGAACATGTTTTTGCATCATAAACAAATATTTTTCCACAAACATTCATTATCCTAACAGAAGGATATTCATTATTTAAATATGATATATGTTCATTTTTCCTCATAATAAAATAATCTAGATACTCTATTAATTCATCTATAAAGCCACCTTAATTTAAATGAGGAGGATTTATTTTTCCCATATTAGTTTAAGATGTTGCAATCTTATAAAAAAAAACAATACAAGCAAGAAAAACAGAATTTATTTGTCCAAATTATCACATTTTCATCTTACATCAGCATAATCTAGAGCATGACATGACCGTTTTTCGCTAAAAGCCCAATTCCCCGGATAACCTCACCCCTACGGTTAACAAAATGACAGGACTACTGAACCATTGGGAACAACCCTTCCGTACATACGTTTTTTCACACATACAATAGTGATTCCTTCTTCAGAAAATTTATCTTAATGATGAAAATCCACCTGATTAATAATGTGTATTTGGGGTGTTAAATAAGTTATTTTATTTGTTGGCTTTAATTCTGTTTGCTTAATTTATAGAGTAATATAAATCTTAAAATAGGATATACTATGGAAAGGTTATTGTTACTATTGTTTATGGGAGTTCTTTTTTTCTCCTGCTCTGATTCTTCTATAAATAAAGAGAGTAAAAATACTACTCAAAATATGGAACAAAGAAGTTTAACTTCCATGTATACGGATTTGATTAATTCATTTGAAGATGTTTCTGCCCCTGGGTTAGATGGTGTTTCTATTTTGTATCCTGATTATTTTGGAGGAGCTTATGTAAAAGATGATAAGGTGGTCATTTTTTTAACTAAAGAGTCCGATAAGGATTTCGTTAAAAAGGATTTATCTAAAAGAATTGATTTGAATTATGTTTCATTTGTGGAATGTGATTATTCTTATGCTGAATTAATGGATTTGGATAAATGGTTATTTGATTTCTTTACGAAAAATAAGAATAAGTCGTTTTTGAATACTTTGCATGTTGATGGGTGGAATATAAATAAGAATAAAAATAAAATTATTATTAAATTAAATGATTGTAGTAGTTTTTACATTAATGGATTTAAGAATAAAGTAATAGATACTCCAATGATAGATTTTGAAAAATCTAGAGGAAGATTGAAGTAACATTATACTCCGGGAAGTGTTTCCGTTGATAATCATAGGGGAACTTCTGCAAGTTTAGGCTATAGGGTAAAGTCAAAACATTGACAATGCTATCATTTAGTTCTGCCATTCTGAGCTTTGCGAAGAATCTGCAAACATAAAGTAGATGTAAACACTTCCTTCACTACGCTCAGGATGACAAAATGATAAGACTACCGAGCCATTGGGAATAACCCTTCTGCGCATATGTTTTTTGTGCAGGAAGGATAAGTTACGTATGGCATCAGAACTTAAAAAGTCCACTTCTTCCACACCATTCATTTCCACCACCACGGTATGGGGCGGATGGTATAAGTATGGCTGCTGCCATCGGCATACTCTTCCAGCTTCCCGTCACCCCATTTGATGAGCCCGGTCAAGTCGCCGGGAGGTGTGCATTTGTGATATACCTTCCTCGCTTTTTTATTAGCCTTAAGACTTGTTTTCACTCTTCCATTTTTCGGCATATTCATTCAGGATTCTGCGAATGCTCAGCCCTATTTTGATGTAATCTTTCTCATTAAGATTGGCTAAAGAAACTCGTATGCTCCATTCAGGTCCGTCGAATCCCCCTCCGTTCAGCACTACCAATCCGGTTTCTGTTGCCAGACGAAAGACCACATTTAGTGGATTATATGTTGATTTCAGGTAATGGACGAAATCATCGCCATAGAATTTCTTTGCCCATACCAGCATATCTATTTCCGAATAATATCCGGCACGAAGCGGGTCATCGGGTAAAATAAATCCGGTATTATCCCATAATGCTTTCAGTCTGCTATGAATCAGGTTAAGCATGGCATGACGATATTTATCCTCTTTATCAAGCAATGAGAAAGCAGCAAACAATGACATTTGCATTTGTTGTGGAAGTGACAGTCCGGCGGTGTGGTTTAGAGCAACCTGACGGCTGTCGGCCACCATGCGGTCAATGAATTTCATCTTTTCTACATCTGTAGTCAAAGAACCGTATCGTTTGGCAAGTTCACTTTTGCGTTTACGGGGTAAAGCGGCAATCAGCTTGTCGAATACATTATTTTCGTGGATGGCATTGACGGCTATGCGCCATCCCGTAGCTCCGAAATACTTCGAGAATGAATATACGCAGATGGTATTGAACGGTAAATCTGCCAACAGACTTCTAAATCCGGGAACAAAAGTTCCATAGACATCATCTGTTATTATCATCAGGTTTGGATTCCAACGATTTACTACGTCTTTGATGGCATCTACACATTCCTTGTTCAGCTCGTAGCTGGGCGGATTGCTCGGGTTAATTACAAACAGGGCTTTGTACTTCGGGTCACGCAACTTGTTGATATCCTCTACTTTGTATTGCCAGGTGTGCAAGCCGTTTTCGTCTATCGTGTCAGCGCTGATGTTCAGTACGTCATAATCGTAACGAGTCAGTTCGGGTATTTCGATGTATGGAGTAAAGGCAGGAACCATCAAAGCGATGCTGTCTCCGCGGTGCAATAGGAAGTTTTCTTCTAACGAATCGAATACATAGCACATGCCTGCCGTACCGCCTTCGGTGGCAAAAAGGTCAAAGTTGCCTTGAGGGGGACGTCCGTCACACATTTCCCGATTCAGATAGTCGCGTACAAGTATTTCCGTATACTTCAGGATACGGTCAGGCATCGGATATTGGTTGCCTGCCATACTTTCGGCCCACTCATGTACTAAGGAATCAGGATCGACTGCATGTTCCATCAACATATAATTATAAGTACGCTTCAACAGACCGATTCCCGGTTCGCCTTCATGGGTTTTCAGCCACAGCTCAAACCGTTGGGCAATACCTTCTTTCTGAGGAATACCGGCTATTCCTTCAGACATATCCATGACACGTCGAGATTCTGCAATGGCAAAAGATCCCAAAATGAAGAAGGCTTCACGAGCTTCGGTGGCAATCCAGTTGGGGTTTCCTCTGCCGGCATTCAGCATGACGTGTGCCATCTTCTTCACACTTTCATCTGCCATTTCTATCAAACGGTTCTTGAGCTCAAACGGACTGATTTTTTCCAAGTTCTTGTCCATTTTCGCTACGCTGCTCTTATCGCTTAAATATTCCATAATGTTATAAGGTTTAGATGATTACATTAATAAAATAATGACTACTCCCCAAATAATGAGAAGGGTGTTCCCCACGGCGTAGGTCACGGTATAGCCGAGCGATGGGGTCTCACTGTCTACTGCTTCCTGAATAGCTCCCAGTGCAGCAGTGGTAGTTCGCGCTCCGGCTGTGCATCCCAATGCCAGTGCAGGATGGAAGTGAAATACATATCGGGCCAATATCAGTCCTAGCAATAAAGGCAATGAAGTGGCAAGGATGCCGATAATAAAAAGCATTGGTCCTACTTCTTTCAGTCCTTGGATGAAACTGGGACCTGCAGAGATTCCTACGACGGCTATAAACATATTCAATCCTACATTATTCAATACCCATAGAGAGGATTCCGGAATTTGTCCGAATGTGGGGTGTTTACTGCGCAACCATCCGAATACCAGACCTGCAATCAGTGCTCCTCCACTTGTGCTGAGACTGATGGGAACTCCGCCTATGTGAATGGCCAAGGCGCCGATAACTCCTCCTATTAAGATGCCGATGCCGACAAATACCATATCGGTAGCATTGGTAGGCCGGTCGATATATCCTAATTGCTTAGCAGCTGTTTCTACTTCTTTCTTCAGTCCTACCAATTCTAATGTATCACCTGAATCGACCATGGTTTGGGCAAACACGGGAATATCAATACCCGCACGTTTGATGCGTCTTACACTCACTCCATGCATGAAAGGTTGCTTACGAATGAATTCAAGTTTTCGGTTGGCATACGGTTTCTTATGTATCATGACCGGCAATACCTCTACAGGGAAATCAAGCAACTGGGGATCTATCACTTCTTCGCCAATCCAATCTTCTTCTCCTATGGCAAATTCACGACGTCCACTTAATACTACTTCGTCACCTTTTTGTAATAATTGTCCCGGAAGAATTTCGTTAATAATGGTATGATTATGCCTCATTCTTTCAACAAACAGCCTTTTCCCTTGCGAAATAAAGTAAGATTCGAGTTGCTCTACCGTTTTACCGTTTCCAAACCAATCGTTTTCTATGGTATAAGCACGGAATACGACCGGTCGGCGAGCATGTTCGAAGCCGGGTTCATCGGCCTCACTCGTTCCCATTTTTGCTTCCAGTTCTTTACAGGCAGCTTTTACTTTTTCCAGTCCGCCCAACATTTTCGGACCCAAAGAAGAGAGTACCCATGCTGACCCTGCAGTTCCGTAGATATAGGTAACAGCATAGGCTACGGGAATAATATTTATCATATTGTTTTTCTGCTCTGTGCTGATGTTTAAGCCATTGATGGTGTCGTCTGCTACTCCGATAACAGCAGAAATGGTTTGTGCACCTGCCAGTAATCCGGCTGCTTCGCCTGCATTATATCCCATTATAAGTGCTAAAATCCAGGTTATAACCAAACAGCCAACGCACATTAAGACGGCAAATTCCACTTGTGGCAAGCCGTCTTTTTTTAATCCACGAAAGAATTGCGGTCCCACTTTGTAACCGATGGCAAATAAAAATAGTAGAAAGAAAACCGATTTGACCGGCTCTTCAATGGTGATGTTGAGTTGACCTACCAGTACTCCGACCAAAAGTACGCTGGTGACGATTCCCAGACTGAATTGTCCTACTTTGATTTTACCAATCCAGAATCCTGCGGCAATAGTGAGAAAAATAGCCAGTTCTGAATGTTGTCTTAATAGATGTATTACCCATTCCATATATTCTTATTTCTTTTATAATTGCAATCTACAACAGAAGGGATAAAAAGAAGTTGAGTTAAAATCATCCAAATTGTGCATAGTTCTAATATTTTTTGTTTTATTTGCACAGATAGGATGATTGAAGTATGAAAATTGAAGCGATTGTAAAATATATTGTAGTGAGCTTCTTACTGTTTGCAAACTTGAGTTGTAAAGAAAATAAAGACGAAACACTTATAGCAAAAGTAACTGACCTGACAGAAGAAGAAGAGGTTATATCGGATATAGAGTATGATGGTGACGGCAGAATAATACGTTATGGTGATACTCCGATAGTGTATGCGGGCGATAAGGTAACCATAGGAAAAATGGATTGCCTTCATTCGGGAAATAAGCTTTGCTCGGTAACTTTTAAAATGGCTAAAGGCAAGGCGATAGAAAGTCGTACACGTTGTTTGTTGAAAAGAGGTTCGGAAACATGGGACGTTTTTAAGACTTCGACTTATGAATACGGAGCTGATACATTGTGTATCAAGTCGGACTATTTTGGAGTGGAAGGAAATGATTTCTTAAAACGCGTCTGTACGAAATATATATTTGGTGATGATGGAAAACTGATGGAATCCATTACCTCACATCATGAATTAAATGACAGTACTTATGTGTGTCATAGTTATTATAATTATGATAATCATATTAATTATCGGGCAAATTTGAATATACAGGCTTATGTAATGGATAGTGATGGCTTGGATGGCTTTTTCTATTTTTTACTAAACTTGGGAGATTTCAGGGTAGATACAGTTTTGCCCAATGATATCGGACGTTGTGTAAATCATGGTGCTGAGACTTATAACGTGCATGCTAACTATAGATTGGATGATGAATCTCCGATAAAGATAGAAGTCCTGTATAATTATACAAAACTTCTGTCTCGTATCGAATTGTCTTATAAGTCATTAAAGTAGTTCATCCAATAGGATATAGATATCTTCTTCCGAAAATCCTTTTTCAATAAGGTATTTTTTGTCTTCCAAATAGAAGGTAAGGAACATGTTACGGTCTTCGCACATACTCTGTGCTTTTTGATAATAGTTGATAGCCGTTTCGATATTTCCTAATGTATAGTATAAATGTCCTGCATTCATCCAGTCTTGCATTTTGGGCTTGGTAGCCTGAAGCAGTAGATCATAATATTTACGTGCTTCTTCATATTTGCCGATAACAAATGAACACCAGCCGATAGCACGGCGTGCATTATTGGGATTTTTTTCCAGGTATTCCACTTTAAAGAAGTACCCCAAAGCCTCTTCGTATCTTTTCAAGGCTACCAGACATTGACCAATCTGTAAGGACAGGTTTAAATTGTCGGGCTGAACAATTTCTACTTTTTTGAAGTATTGCAATGCCTGTTCAGGCATGCCCAGCTTATGGTAACACAAGGCCAGATGACGGTTAGTCCATAAGGCATCCGGGGCAATGATATCAGCTTGTTTATAATAACTCAACGCTTTATCGTAATTTCCCAATTTCTGGAGGGAATAACCGGCTTTCTGCCATAACTCGGAGTTGGTTTTATTCTCTTCAAGCAGGATGCTGTATAGCTGGAATGCTTCCTCCATATAATCTTTTTGGAAGAAATAATCTGCCAACTTTTTCAGTTCTTCAGGTTGGGTTATTGCTTTTTTAAGGCTGTTATATTTCCACAGTTCAAAGCGGCTTTCGAAGATGTCTTTTTCTTCGGAACGGCGAGACCATAATTTGAAGAAGCGATATAAATCATGAATATACTGGCGACTGATATTCTCTTTTTTCAAGGTGGACTTCGTCATCTTTGTTATCTGTTCCAGCTGTTCTTGCGATACAGAGCTTTGCTCGTTCATCTGATGTATCATCAGCTCTCTTTGTGATTCAGGCATTTGTATCAAGCTGAAACAGAAAGAATATTTATCTGAATTGCAGAAGGAATCGCTATTGAGTATAATGTCCAATAAGGACATTCTCTTTTCTTCATTATCTCCAAATATGGTAACAATATCGGGAAATTGGCGGTCGAAAGGATAGAACCAATGTGACATTTGGCGGAAAAAAGGGAACTGCTTTAGTTGAGAGAATGTGCTCATATAAACATCAGCTCCCTCCATTTGCAATTCGCCCATTTCACGTAATTTGTCAGTAATGCCCGATTTGTCAATCCAGTTTTCCCATTCCGGGTTAAGATCATCGGAGTCTTCTGTTTCATCGAACCCGATTTTGTTGGCGTTCCCAATGCGCGGATTTCTCATCATTTCGGGAATGATTTCTTCCCGCATCTTCCTGTCTATTTTCTGTGTCTCGCGTGAAAGCTGCAATTGAATCTGTATGGTATGCAGGTTCTTAATAAAATCAGCATCTTCATTGAGTAGTGAGAGCTTTGCACGTGCTTCGGGATACATCATGATACGATGTTCATGGAAAAGTGCAGTTATCACTATACCTACGATAGCACGTTGGTTCACCATAGGATCAGGGTGATTATACGCTTCGAGGAGCAGCATATATTTTCGTATATCAAAAATTCTGGATTGGCTCATCGTGACGGCACTGATGAAGACGCAAAGATCATTGACCGGTACCAGAAGTGAATTGAGCAGTGTCTGGGCTTCCTGTGCTTCGGCTTCCGTCCAATATAAAGAAACCCAGGTTCTTTCGAATAACTCGTTGAGTGCTTTTTCATGACGTTCGCGTATTCCTGCCAATTCTGATTTACAGCGATTGGCATCACTGTAAATCAGAGGAGCTGTCGCTGCATCTTCCGTATAGGCTTCCAATTGCATTTGCAGCTCGGAAAGAGTATGCGGTTTAGCGTGCTCATAAGTGCGTATCAAATCATAATATAAAGCAAAAGAAGATGTACTGTTTTTCATGATATGTGTCCGTTCTGCCATTTCGTAAGCCGATCGGAATATTTTATTATACATATCCTTTTGTTTGGGATCTTTTATGCCCTTTGCGTTGTATTGCAACATCAGATCGTATGTCGTTTGCAGTGTTTCTACGTCAGTACGCAGCTGCCAGCTGGAACATTGGCTGGCCATGGCATGGATTTGTACCAATGCTTCTTTCAAACGATGATTTTCGAGTAAATTGAAAACGTATTCTATTTCATTATGCATATTAGCCATAAGTTATATTTCTATTTATGTGTAAAACAACCGGAAGCCCTTTTAAGTTCTCATTTCAGCCAAGTGGCACGTTTCCATATGTATTCCATCGGTCCGTGTGAATGATGGCTCATCCACCAGCGGCAGAATGTAAACTGCAAGATGAAGAATGCGATACCCGCCAGGCAACTGACAGTGATGCCACATTGGTTGTGAAGAGCAAATCCCCAGTTATAGTATAACATAGAACCTACTATGCTTTGAGTAATATAGTTGGTAAGACTCATCTTTCCGTATGGAGTGATTTTCATTAAAAGATAATGCATATTTGTATTATAGAATGCAAAGATAACTCCCGAAACCAATACCAACATGAATGAGAAGTTAGAAAGCGAGGTGATGATAAGTGATAAAGGGGTCAATATTGATTTATTGACAATGAATGCCGGCAACATATTGCCTAATCCGTATAAAGGAAAGAATGCGATAAGTGCACCGGCAAGTATTTTATTCCATACCTTCAAGTTCTCTTTTTGGAATAGTCCGCGTCGTCCGATTAACATACCCAACAAAAACAAAGCTGCCGTTTGGAATACACGTCCGTGATCCCATGCCCAGGCAAGACTGGCTATTTGTCCTTCCCATAAATTCACCCGGACTGTTTCCAAAAACGAACCATGACTTTGTACGGCAAAGGTGGCATCCCAAAAGCTGCGGGTGGGAATGGCCGGAGTAATGAAAGACGGGTCCAGACAGGCACGTATTACATAGTAAAGTGGCAAAGGCTGTATCAATAGCACGCAAGCGAGAAGGAATACCCATTTGTCTTTCAGACGGCAGGTGAGGGGCAGGATAAAACCTACCAGTGAATAAAGTACCAGCACTTCCGCGGTGAAGAAGCTGGCATTGATATTGCCTATTAAGAATAACAGGATGAGCCGCCAGCAGAAACGTAATCGGAAATCGTTGCCGCGCATGCGTTGATTATCGTTCTGAATAAAAAAACTAAAGCCGAAGAGAAGGGCAAATACGGCATATGCCTTTCCGCCGAACATGAAGAATAATCCATTCCAGATTGCTTTGTCCGTAAAGTTGAGCCAGTCACTCTGCGTGGTTGTATCTGGAAATGAATAGAAATTAAAATGCTCAATGGAGTGCAGAATGATGATTCCCATTACTGCCAATCCGCGTAGCACATCGGCTACATCTACACGTGCGTGTCCTTTAATTGTGCTTATTACTTTTGTTTCCATGATTTAAACATTGAGTCACAAAAGTAAGTAAAATCTTAAATAGTTGGCTATAATTAGAGGAAGTAATAAGAAAATTCTCTAATTTTGTTCCCATCTTAAACGAAGATATGGACATTTCGGAATTACAACGTATATATGCCGGACACCCGAATACTGCGGGATTGGCTGCGTTATTGGAAGATTCCTCGGTGAGGACTATTTTCCTGGGAGGCTTACATGCTTCAGCGACACCTTTATTTATTTCCTCCTTTATCAGAGAAAATAAACAGACGTTTGTTTTTATATTGGGAGATCAGGAAGAGGCAGGTTATTTTTATCATGACTTGACGCAAGTAAATGGAGAAGAGAATATTTTATTCTTTCCTTCTTCATATCGTCGTGCCATCAAATACGGGCAAAAGGATGCGGCAAATGAGATTCTTCGCACGGAAGTATTGAGCCGTTTGCAGAAAGGTGATACTTTGTGTGTTGTAACCTATCCCGATGCTCTTGCCGAAAAGGTTGTTTCACAAGAAGAACTGACTGATAAAACATTGAAGCTGAGTGTAGGTGAACATGTGGATACTGAGTTTATTGCAGAAGTGCTTACCGGCTATGGGTTTGAGCATGTGGATTATGTGTATGAGCCGGGGCAATATGCAGTAAGAGGAAGCATTATCGATGTTTTTTCTTTTGCTTCTGAATATCCTTATCGCATCGATTTCTTTGGTGACGAGGTGGATAGTATCCGCACTTTTGAAGTGGAGAATCAGCTCTCGAAGGAAAAGAAGCAAAGCATAGCCATTGTGCCGGAACTGACAAAGGCGATGGACAGGAACGGTGTTTCTTTTTTTGAGTTTATACCAAAGGATACCGTATTGGCAATGAAGGATTTCCTGTGGGTACGCGAAAGAATCCAATCCGTCAGAGATGAGGCGCTCTCTCCACAGGCTTTGGCTGCTTATGAAGGGGAGAAGACAGAATTGATGAGTTTGGAGACAAAGTTGATTGATGGTTCAGAGTTTGCAGTTCGTGCGTTAGAGTTCAAAAGAATAGAATTTGGGAATAAGCCTACGGGTACTCCGCAGGCCACTTTGCCCTTTGATACAAGTGCGCAACCGATTTTTCACAAGAACTTTGATTTGGTAAGCAGTACGTTTACCGATTATCTGGAACAGGGCTATACATTATATATATGTACGGACAGTGAAAAACAGGCTAAGCGGTTGAAAGATATTTTTGAGGAGCGGGGAGATAAAATAGCATTCACTCCGGTCAATAAGACATTGCACGAAGGATTTAGCGATAATACTCTTCGGAGCTGTTTTTTTACCGACCATCAGATATTCGACCGCTTTCATAAATATAACCTTCGGAGTGACAAGGCCCGTAGCGGCAAAGTGGCACTGACATTAAAAGAGTTGAGCCAATTTGAACCGGGAGATTATGTTGTGCACATTGACCATGGAGTAGGGAAGTTTGCCGGGCTGGTGCGTATCCCCAACGGCGATACCACGCAAGAGGTTATCAAGTTGGTTTATCAAAATGAGGATGTCGTCTTTGTGTCTATTCATTCCTTGCACAAGATTTCCAAGTATAAAGGGAAGGAAGGAGAAACTCCGCGCCTCAATAAACTGGGTACCGGTGCTTGGGAGAAAATGAAGGAACGCACCAAGACCAAGATTAAAGATATTGCCCGTGATTTGATTAAGTTATACTCTCAGCGAAAGCAGGAGAAGGGCTTCAGCTATACTCCCGACAGCTTTTTGCAGCATGAGCTGGAGGCCAGCTTTATTTATGAGGATACTCCCGACCAGCTGAAGACAACTCAGGATGTAAAGGCTGATATGGAAAGCGAACGTCCGATGGACCGTCTGGTGTGCGGGGATGTTGGTTTTGGAAAAACGGAAATAGCAGTGCGTGCTGCTTTTAAGGCTGTGACGGACAACAAACAAGTGGCGGTACTTGTACCGACTACCGTATTGGCTTATCAGCACTTTCAGACTTTCCGTGAACGATTGAAGGATTTTCCGTGTAAAGTGGATTATCTGAGTCGGGCTCGTAGTGCCAAAGACAGTTCCCGCATCGTGAAAGAATTGGGAGAAGGCAAGATTAATATTCTGATTGGTACGCATAAAATTATTGGCAAAAGCATTAAGTTCAAGGATTTGGGGCTACTGATTATAGATGAGGAGCAGAAGTTCGGAGTCAGCGTAAAAGAGAAACTTCGCCAGATAAAAGTCAATGTTGATACTCTGACCATGACGGCTACCCCTATTCCGCGTACTTTGCAGTTTTCACTGATGGGTGCGCGCGACCTTTCTGTGATACAGACTCCTCCCCCCAATCGCTACCCCATCCAGACCGAGGTGCATACATTCAATGAAGAAATTATCACTGAGGCTATCAACTTCGAGATGAGTCGTAACGGTCAGGTATTTTTTGTAAACAATAGGATACAGAACCTGGTGGAGCTGGAAGCAATGATTAAACGAAACATCCCGGACTGCCGTGTTTGCATCGGTCATGGACAGATGGAGCCGGAAAAACTTGAGAAGATTATTTTCGACTTTGTGAACTATGATTATGATGTGCTGCTGGCGACTACCATTATCGAAAGTGGAATTGATATCCCCAATGCCAATACCATTATCATCAATCAGGCGCAGAATTTCGGGTTGAGCGATTTGCATCAGATGCGTGGACGTGTGGGACGTAGCAATAAGAAAGCATTTTGCTATTTATTGGCTCCTCCACTCACTTCGTTGACTCCCGAAGCCAAACGTCGTCTGCAGGCCATAGAGAACTTTAGTGATTTGGGTAGTGGAATCCACATTGCCATGCAGGATCTTGATATCCGTGGAGCAGGTAATATGTTGGGTGCCGAACAAAGTGGTTTCATTGCCGATTTGGGATACGAAACTTATCAGAAGATTTTGGCTGAGGCTGTGAAAGAGCTGAAAGAGGATGAATTTGCAGACCTTTATGCTGAAGAGCTGCAAGCGGCAGGTGAGGAAAAAATAAGTGGTGAAAACTTTGTGGATGAGTGTCAGGTGGAAAGTGATTTGGAATTATTGTTTCCCAATGAATACATTCCCAGCAGCAGCGAACGTATGTTGCTTTATCGTGAGTTGGATGGCTTGGAGCTGGATAAAGATGTGTTGGCATTCAAATCCCGTTTGGAAGACCGTTTCGGGAAAGTTCCGCGCGAAGGTCAGGAACTGCTTCGCATTGTTCCCTTGCGCCGGATGGCAAAACGCTTGGGTGCAGAGAAAGTTTTCCTGAAAGCCGGACGAATGACGCTGTTCTTTGTGAGTAATCCTGACAGTCCTTACTATCAGAGTGCAGCCTTTGGAAAAGTGATTGATTACATGGGAAAGAATCCCCGTTATTGCAATCTTCGTGAGCAGAATGGTAAACGCAGTATGGTGATAAAGAATGTGGAAACAGTAGAAACAGCGGTCGGCATCTTGCAGGAAATAGTAAGCCTGTAATATCGTTTTTCATCGGTATCTTTGGCTTTTCCGAATATTCTCTTTATCTTGCCGATTATTAACGTTGTAAATCATACCTTTAATATGCGGCAGCTCTTTATACTGTTCAGCTTGTGCTTTAGTCTTTCGCTTACTGCGCAAGAGAAAATAACCTTGTTGTTTGTGGGAGACCTGATGCAGCATCAGGCACAAATAGAGGCTGCCCGTGTAGGGACATCCTATGATTATTCGTCTTGTTTCAAGCATGTAAAAGATGAGATAAGTGCGGCAGACTTGGCTGTTGCCAATCTGGAAGTGACATTGGGTGGCAAGCCCTATAGCGGTTATCCGGCGTTTAGTGCTCCCGATGAATATTTGTATGCTGTTAAAGAGGCCGGTTTTGATGTGTTGCTTACAGCGAATAATCATTGTCTTGACCGAAGGAAAAAAGGATTGGAACGCACCATCCTGATGCTGGACTCCTTGCATATTCCACATGCGGGCACTTATGTAAATAAGGGCAAACGGGATGAGGGCTATCCCTTGTTGATAGAAAAGAATCATTTTCGTATTGTTCTGCTCAATTATACTTATGGAACAAACGGCATTGAAGTTACTCCGCCCAATGTGGTGAACTACATTGACCGGGAACAAATTAAGAAAGATATTCTTAAGGCGCGCCGCATGATGCCCGATGTCATTATAGCGTGTATGCATTGGGGGATAGAATATCGTTCGTTGCCTGAGCGTTCGGAACGGGACTTGGCAGATTGGATGATAACTCAGGGGGTAGATCATGTGATAGGTTCTCATCCCCATGTACTTCAACCTATGGAGGTCATACAAGATAAGCATACTCCTGCCAAACATGTCGTTGTGTATTCATTGGGTAATTTTATATCAAACATGTCGAAAGAAGATACGGATGGGGGAGCTATGGTGAAATTGGAATTGCAGCGTATTTTTAGAATAACTCGTTTGATTAACTGTGAATATTCTCTAGTTTGGACTTCACGTCCCAATTTAAGTGGAAAAAAAGGATTTGAGCTTTATCCGGCTCCTTTCCTTGATAAACCGATTAAAAATGAGGAGGTTAGTGCGATGAAACGTTTTCTTATGAGAGCTAGAATATTGTTTGATACATACAATAGAGGAATAAAAGAATATTTTTTTGAATAATTTTTCGGCAAAAAGTTTGCAGATATAAAAAAAAGCCTTACCTTTGCATCGCTTTTGAAAGGAAAGCCAATACGGTGGCTGTAGTTCAGTTGGTTAGAGCGTCAGATTGTGGTTCTGAATGTCGTGGGTTCGAGTCCCATCTGCCACCCATGCAAAAAGAGGAAATTCGATAAGAATGTTCCTCTTTTTTGTTGTTTATAAGGGATTTACGAAATGTATCCTAAAAATATGTCATAAAGAACAGCTTTACAAGTAAATTTTAAAACCTACAAGTAATACTAAATTGTTTTAGCAATGTTTTAGCAAAAGAATATGGCAACATTTAAACCTACAATATTCAAAGAAAGGCAACGTGAAGATAAGACCTGGAACGTTGTTATCCGTTTTACTCATGAGCGGAAAGTACGATATATATCTACTACCATGTATATCTCTAAGAAAGACCTTACTGCCAGCTTTAAGATAAAGAACCAGCTTGTACTAGACAAGTGTGAGGAATTGATAAAAGTATATCGGAATAAGGTAAATGCACTTAACCTTGAACTAAATTCAATGGATATAGATACAATCATTGAATACATCAAAAAGAAAGATGACAAGAACGGCATAGACTTCATTTCATTTGCAAAAAAATGGTGTCGGTCGCATACTGAAATCAAGGGCGTCAAGAACTACCAAACGGCATTAAATTCTTTCTGCTCATTCTTCGGCAGGGAATCAATTATGTGTAGCGAGATAACCGTTCAAAAGATGAAGGAATATGAAGAATATCTTTCAGATAAGAAACGAGCACAATCCCTTTATACTAATTCTATACTCCGTTTGTTTATGGAGGCAAGAGAATATTACAACGATGAAGATAATGGGATAGTAAGGATTAAACAAAGTCTATCTAAATTTAAGCCTAAACAGCAGAATACAGCAGAGAAGCGAGCTTTATCTGTCGAAGAGATAAGAAAGATATTCGCCCTTCCATACGACAACAAAGATTATAGAGGTCGTAACAGCAGACATGATTTGGCTTTGGATTGTTTTAGATTATCGTTTTGCCTTATGGGGATGAACTCAGCAGATCTCTACAATGCAACTGAATTTGACGGAGAATATATCACTTACTACCGCACCAAGACCAAAGAGAGAAGAAATGACAATGCTAAGATGATTATTCGCGTGCATCCATTGATTCAACCGTTTATTGACAAGTACAGAGGGAAAGACCATGTGTTTAACTTCTATGAACGATTTTCTTCAATGGGCGACCTTAATCGTGCCATTAACATTGGGCTGAAAGAAGTCGGGAATGAGGTAGGTATAGAAAATTTGCAGTTTTATTCCGCGCGCCATTCTATGGCTACAATAGCCATCAATATTATAGGGATACCTATCTATGTCGTGAATGAAATGTTATGCCATGTAGATTCAAGGCTCCGTGTTACTGAGCTATATATAAAGAAAGACTATTCCATTATAAATGAGGCAAATTTCAAATTGATAGCTTATATGTTTGGGGCATGAGACAGATGTTATGCTGATGAAAATTTAATTCAAAAATAATAATATTTTCATCAAAACGACAAAGGGAATCATTTTACAAATCCACCTCTCTAAACGTTCCATTGTATCATGGCTAGCAGTTGGCAGAATACCCAATGAGGAATATCATCCGATTGCTCAAGCAATATGTTCAACTTATCTTCTTTCATATTATGTTAACATAAAAAAAGCGGTAAAACCGTTGGGAATTACCGCTTTATGCTTTTATACCTATCGAAATCGGTTTGTCGAGAATGCTATTTTGATTCTTCGGGAAATATACCTTTTAATACAATATAAGCTAATCCCAATACATTGACAGTCGTTGTAGCCAATAAAGTTATTAATACCTCTTTGTCTAAATTCAGTGTATTATAACCATGAAGATATATTAGGGCCATAACAGACATCAGCCATCCAGGAACAATTACCATTACCCAATTAGCCAAATGACGTCTAAAACGAGTGTCTTGAGAAAAGCGTTCTTTACGTTGTTGGCGCATAGACATATCATCTACATTCTCCAATGTATCAATTGGAATATTTTTAGGAATTGCATTGGAATCAAATTTAGCGCTATTTAAAAAAGAATCATCAATGTCCATTCCGTATTAATATTGTATTAAAATACTCCTTAATGTATTCGTCAGGAATTCTTGCCCCCCAAGTAAACCCTTCTTGGCTAACAACCCTATCCCAAGGAGAACCTGATTGATGCGACCAAACAGATAATGTCGTAGCGTTTTTTGCGCCAAATCCATTAAGCACAAGCATCATTAATGATTGTATTTCAGTATCTTTTTGGATATCATTAAGTTCCGGAATAGATAAATTTATAAGTGACAAATCTTTTTTTAATAACCTGTTTCGCGTGGTTGGAAAAACAGGACCATAAGGCCATGCTTGAGGATGTTCATTTGTCAATCTTTGGTTTTTAATTGCCAAATAAGTGCCATAAGCAATATACAACAGTTTTTGCAACTTGGTCATATTAATCTCTAGACCACGTTGATTCATCAATGCTACTATGTAGTATGCAAGGACAATACTGCTATATTTATAGTTATCACATACCATTTATACGGCAAATGTAACAAAAATCATTTATATAACAATAAATAATGGCAACCTTAACATACGCAACATAATTAATTGCTAATTTGTAAATATACTATTTTAGCGGTAATTCCAACAAGTCAAAGAACGCTTCTGTTCGATTATTATTTTTCCATTCCCTTTCTGCAATGTTCACACAAGAATTTCTTGGCAACAGGAAACATCTTCTGACCGACATATCCGCTGAGATATTGTGCTTCCTCTCCATAAGGGTCAATTCCGAAAGCCTTGGAAATATGCCGGCATAAATGACCTTTTTCGTGGTCCCACGAATTTTGAAACTGTTCGGGGGTAGAAGTCAAAGAGAGCACCATTACCGTTTCTCTTCTCCTGTAGTCCGAATAGGTAAGTCCGGTATTCATCCTGCCTTCCGTCAGGTTGCGATACGCACGTTTGAGGGAATCCCCCCTGCATCCTATACGGTATAGGTCGGTAATGATTTCCTTAGCCCAATAAGTGTGTACCGCATAATACACCTTGACGTGCCAATCCCCATATTTCGGTATGTAGAACTCCTGGACAATCATATAACATCAGACCAAATTACAGGAACTCCTTTACCGATGCAGGTGGCAAAGAATTCATCAAACGCCCTGCAAGGGTCCCCATCAATATCATCAAGGTAGCACTTTATGTGTTTGCACAAATGTGCTTCGTCAACCAATGATTTTTTGAAAAAATCTGCTTTCAACATATTTGCAACATAGGCAACGTCATATCCTTTGTCGTGTTCGATGGTAATTCCGTTTGCTTTGAGCATATCGTCCACCTCATCTTTACTCCAAGGGTCAAGTTTCTTTTCCTTGCCTGTTGCCTCGTCTTTCACTTTCATTTTTGAAACAGCCCATTCGTAAAGTTTTTTACTGAAATGGAATCCGTATGATTCCAGGTATTCTTGCATTCCTGATGGGAATTTGCTATATGTATCTAATCTTTGTTCCATAGCCTTAATTTAAAAAGAGGGGCGTTTCACCCCTCCTGTTATTAATAGAATTCACCGTTAGAGCGTCTGCGTCTGCGTTCGCCCATTTCATCCATACGCGGATATTCAGGAAAGTATCCGGGGTATCTGCGTTCATCCATGCCGGATGAGTTTCCACCACCTGAATAACTTCTTCCACCATCACGGAAACCCATCTCTCCGCGCATCTCTCTCATGGCTTTTTCGTAACCTTTGCGGCAGCCTTCCTTGTAGGCTTCCTCCACTTCGTCACCTCTCATACCGAAGCCGCGTCCGTAATCGTCACGCCCTTCTTCTAATATTTCCCACATTCCCATAATCATTTCTTGTTTTTAGATGCTTCAACCACTCCGAGCTGTTCCATTAACTTCTGATTCTGTGCAATGAGGTCAGCCATATTTTTGCTCATTTCCTGCATGTTCTTATCCATATTGGACATTTGCCCTTTCAATGCGGATATTTCCTGCTCCTGCTGTTGCTTGGCTGCAAATTCAGGGTTCAGCATGGCAAGCATTTGGTCACATACCCTAAGAAAGTTCTGATGATATTCCACACTTTTTAGGACATCCTCACTTTTCTGCTTCATGGTAAGGACCTCAGTATTCATTTCGTCTCTTGACCCTGTAATCAGCATCCCTGTCTTAATATCATCGGCAATATTGGCATTAGCCGGTATCTCTTGCAAATTGACATTCTGTCCGTTTATATTCACGACAAAATCAATAACCTGTACCGGCTGTGGATAAGGCATGTTGGGAACAGTCTTATATATGGTTTTTATGGGGCTTACATTAACGACCTGCCCACATTCCAAACTTGGATTTGCACCTCTATGAAGAAGATATAATGTACTGTTTACTCGTAAGTTCTGAAACATGATTGTTTGATTTTAAAGGAGTGTGGCTATTCCCATTTTGGAAATCACCACAAAACTCCATGTTAATTATTACTTGCTCCTTAAAGAAGCTGTTTCTGCTGTAGGAGCCGGAGCCGCTGTCGGTCTGTATCCACCATTAACAAGATACAATTCGTTGGTGTACTTGTTATAGTGAATTTCATAGATGCCTGTTCCGGCTAAGTTTTCAACAGTCACAGGCTCATTGTTATAAGCCATCAACGGTCTTGTGTCCCCATTAGTCCCTATCAGTATCGGAAGAGTTGCAGTCGTGCCGGCAGGTATAGCCTGACGGAGGCTGATATAGAACCCTCCAACATAATCCCTGTTACGGAATGCGTGGTTAGGAAGTTCCAAAGTAACATTCTCCGTGCCGACGGTCACAGCCACCGTAGGAAGAGTGTTGAAATTTGTTCTTCCGATTGATGGGAATAGGGATGGGAATCCTGTAAAAAAGTTAGGCCACATATCTACCTCCTTTCTTACCGGATTAACCCCAGTAGTTGTTGCAACCACATCCACTACGTCCGTATACAGCGTCACCCATATATGCACCGTAGGCGGCTGCACGGAAACAATCTGTATTAATAGCGGTTAAATTGGGGTATTGAACACTCACAGTATTGGGGAGCTTGCATTTGATTCCATCAACATCGCTTTGTAATGCCTGCAATCCGGCTGCCAAAGGAGCAATCTGTTGTCCTACTGCACTCAGGATAGTGGCGTTCTGATTACGCTGGGATATTTCGGCTGTTAAAGTAGCCTTTTCCGCAGTAAGAGATGCAATCTTGTCCTGCAATGCCTGATTTTGAATTGCATCAAGTTTGGCAAGGATAGCATTCGTATTTGCAGTAGCCCCGTCACGCAATGACAATGCATTGTTGTTCATTGTATTGGTAAGGGCATTCATTGATTCGCAATTCTGCAAACGTCCTTCATAACCTTGTCTTTCAATAGCTGTTTGCGTTTTGCAGCAACAATCGGCAAGTTGAGTAAGGATAGACTGGTTGCCTGACTGCATAGCATTAATAATCTGGTTGGTTGACAATCCCACCTGATTACCTACTTGTGTAATGCTATTCTGAACATTGCACAATGCTGTCTGAACCTGTTGGGTAGAGCAGTTGAATGAAGAAGCCAATTGAGAGATAGCATTACCGTTACCCTGAATAGCTTGCATCAACAATTCGCGTCCTGCGTTTCCTGCCAATTCTGCTGGAAGTCCGTTAGCTCCGTTTCCTCCACGTCCACCGAACAAACCGCCACCGTTGCCGTTCCATCCAAAGATACTTGCTATCACAACAAGCCAGATAATGCTCCACCATCCGTCCTGTCCTCCAAAGCCGTTGCCGTTATTCATCAAGGCAAGCAGGTTAGGGTCTATCCCCTTGTTCCCAAACATTCCGGGAAGCATGGCGGTAATGTCAAGCTTGCTACCACCTGAACCTCCATTGCCTCCGTCTGAATTAAAAACATAAGTTCTTTCCATAAGTATTTGTATTTTGTATCCCGGTCAAAATTGACCGTATGCAAAAGTACATATGTTGTAACTTATGTAAAATCAGTTGTTTCCCAATGATTTCTTTATATTATCCCAATATATTCTCAACATTTTCCCACTTTCCATCCTCTCATAGAAATTTGATATCATGTAGTTGACAGCACGTTTGGTTTTGTGGATATGAACGGCTATTTGTGAAGGGTACATGCCGCTTTCAGACAGGAGAGACACAAGAAGATACCGGGCATCCACTGTTTCCATGTTTTTATCAGAGGATAATATTTGGTCTACAGGCACTTCGGTTTCTTTTGAAACAATATTAATTATCTTGGCAAAGATTTCTGATTTGCACATAGTTTTTTCTAATTTTTATGCTTATCTTTGCCTCGCCACATAAAACATGAGATTTTGATGAACAAAGCATAAGATATTTATGTTGAAGATATTAGCCCCCAACATCAGGTATCTTATGCTTTATCATGTTTTTATGTGGCAATATTAATATGATGTATGTTGGGGGCTTTTTTTTAATTCTTAGCCCCCGAAAGAACTGCTTTTGTTATTTTTGAGTAATCGCTACGCTTCTACTCGTAGCGTTGTGAGGATAATCCTCGGTATAGTGTTCTATTTCATTTTGAACCTCCTTTCTTCTTTATCATCCAAACAATAATAAACAGCAATACAAAGATAATACCTAAAGAAAAATCACCAAAATTAATCTTGACTTCCTGCCACCATGTTAGTTCTTTTTCTACCGGGTAAGGAACTTGAACTTCGCGTACACGGTCAACATATAAGGTATCTGTTCTTCCTCTATCCCTGTACTGCGTGCGCCATCGCTCAACGAATACTGTGTCACCCTTCTCACGGATGTAGATAGAATCCTTAATGTGGATTGAATCTCTCTCATGGATGGTGAGATACAAACTGTCTACACGTACAGTTTCAACAGGCACATACTTTACACTCCGGCATGATGAACATATTGCTAGCGTCAGCAATATGACACAATAAATTATGGTTTTCATAAGCTTGCAACATTAACATACAACCCTACCAAGCTGCTTAAGTCATGGGTCAATGCCTGACCGCTGTCCCTTGTGCAGATATACAATACGTCATTCTGAGTATAGTACTTGTCTTTGTATATCTCCATAGGAGGTGTGTAGGGTATAGGGTCATCCTTGGTGCCTGATGCGGTCTCTACAACCACTTCGTAGAGTGCTGCCGTAGCCATGCCGGGATATTGGCTTTCCAAAACCATAGGGATATCTTGCCGGACCTTATACAGGTGTTCCTTGTAATTAACCTTATCCCCCTTGGATAAGGATTCGTCTATGAATTCCGCCCAATCGGGATACAGCGATTTAACCTTCAAAGATTCGCTGTCTGTCAGGCTCAATGTCTGTATCTGTTTTTTGGCGGATTCCACCATGTTTTGTGCGGATGCAGCCAATATGTAATCAGCACTATAAGGTTGCGGTTCGTGATTCCATTCTTCCGATTCCATGATTTGTACGAATTCGGGGTCATCCATTCTGTAGGTGGGGAAGGAGTCCCTTGGGAAGAGGTTAACGAATTCCTCATGCAGCACTACTTTCGTACCGTCTGCGTTGCTTCGCATTGTCGGCAGAGCCAACAATCCATGTTGGGTCAGCCATTCTATCGTAACGATTGTATATCTCATTGTCCAATTATATTAGTTAATACGTAATCAATTAATTCTTGCTCTGTGAATCCGTCTGCCTCTGTTGGTATGGAGTCAAAGGCTATGGAGTTGTAGAAGGCGATTCTAGAATAATAATCACCACCTAGATTATATCTAAAAAAAACGCATGTCCTATCCTCACTAAGAGGGACTGCATTGTTTACAATTGTAAAAGTATGTTTTATATCAAATAACTCTTCAGGATAAATAGACTTGTTCAATACACCATTTATATAAGTTACATTATTTGGATTTTCGTGATTATACGCAATGTCATTCGGGTAAGCAATTACCCTGAAATCGTCACCATATTTTTTGATTTGCGAATAATAGTCTTTTCGACTATTATAGTCCCCTATCGGATTAACCGTCATAAACAGCATCTTCACTCCACTACTCAGATTCTCTACCAATCCGTAGTCATCTACACCATCTGTCACTACTGCACCGGGATATTCGAGTATCTGAGTAATGGTGATGTTACAGTTGTCTATAACTTCAAGGGTTGTAAATCCTACCCAACCATTCTCACTACCAAGCGACAACGATTCTGAATCGAATTCAAAATCTCCATCTTTTAATATAATATGTTTATTCCCTTGCTTATTATATTGAAAAACGAATTTACCTTCAATTTCTTTCGTTATACCTGTAATATGACATCTTATATTCACAGCCTTTATACTTAAATCAATATATAAAACGCCTTTTTGAACACCTAACAAGCTTTTGATTACAACTTCTGAACTTGAAACTTTTTCCACATTACCATATGACGAAGGTGAATTCCATTTCAAAAAGTTATCATTGTACCCTCCAACACCACTCATTTCGGCAAACAAGAAGTTATTTAGCTTCATTCTCCTTCCTTTACCCGACAAGTCCTGCAAGTAAGCAGATTCCTTCAATGTTTCGTTGGTCGCACCTTGCTTCTTTACATCGTAATGGAAGACGATATGTTCTTTGATCCATTGAGGGATAGGGGAAGGCTTGGAACCACCGCCACCCGAACGGATTTCGCCAATGTGATTCAGTGCGATTGTATTCAACCGCACCGAATTTAAAGATATTGTGTTAACCTTCATAATCACTCCAAAATTAATGCCTTGACAGGCTTAATATTGCTCTGAATCTTGATATGCTGCTCACCAATAACACCTTCGATGTTCTTCTGCCAAACCGACCCGACACCGTAATCGACTGCAAACGGCACCCAACTCTCACCGTCCAAACTCTGATACAATACCACCTTGGACGGATGTGCATCGAATACCAATTGCAAACCAAATGTAGACGCAGCAGGCTGAAACTTATACTCCTGATTGGAGCCGGATGCTGCAAAATTGCCGGTTATATCCTTTAATGCCATAATTGTAGATTTAATTGTTAAACAATTTCAATTGTAATACTTTCGCCTCTTCTCTGTGCATCCTCTATCAGCACATTGAGCTTATCGGAGGTGTATCGGGATTCGGTCAATCGCCCGACTTCCGTATTCCTTCCGACAAGTATGCAGCCGGCAGAGTCATCGGCAGTATTCCCCGGATGTATCAAGATGCCTTCAAAGGCAGGGACGTTAAGCAATCGTGGCAGGTTCCTGCCAAACTTGGGAGACCAGTTATATACTACCTTATATTCTCCGTAAGGGATGGCGGTTTTGCCATATACCTTCTTTTCATTGCTCAAATCGCGGACGGTGTCTTCCAGTGTGTTGCAGAAAAACTTTCCGTCTACAAACAGTCTGCCCACCGTGTAAGCGGGTTTCTTCCATAATCTTTCTACTCTTAATTTCATTTCTTTTCCTCCTTAATTACTTCTTTAATATCTTCTTTGTCAACCTTTAATGTCTTGCCGAAAATCAGCCTGAACGCTTCGACAATATTCAGCTCGATTCCCTTCGGCTTAAGTATGTTGCTGATAATCGAGCACATTTCCAAAAAACATACCATCAGGCAGGAATACATATCAATGTCGTAACGGCTACCCGATGCCTTGTTTATCATCACCACCATGAAAACAAAGCTGAAATATGTAACCATCTTGCCCATGGTTCGCCTTACCGCCCGACTGAACCGGACCTGTTCGCCCATTATGATACTCTTTCTCAGCCCGCAGGCTAAATCACATATAATCACGGCAGCAGACACTATCAGCCACGGAATCATGTGTTCTATACTCTCCTGAACGAATGCGGTAGCTATTCCTGCCAATCCTCCGGCTACGCTCTTATCGATGCCATCTCTAACTATTGCACTAATCATTTGTCGGATTAATTTTTAATGTTATATTTGCAAACCTTGTTAACCGAAACGCGAAAGCTAATCTTGATTCCCTGCCCGCCTGAGAAGGTATGCAGGGAATTTCCCTATCTTAGCCTAATCAAGATTAAACACAAGCTTGCTCGGATAGCCAACGGTATAGTCATAATTAATCAGCTCTTCAAGCGTACTTAATCCGGATACCTCGGATAGATGCTGCTGTGTGACATTATAGCATGATAACGCATACAACTCCAATTGAGAAAGCATCTGTAGTGCCACATCTATTGGGATGGTGTAATTAATCCCCTCAAACCAAAGAACGGTATCAGTCTTTTTGGCACTCTTCTCAATGTTGATGCTGTTCATCAGACCTACACGCATTTCCTTGGAGAGCCACATCTTCTTGCCGGCAAGGGTAAATTCGTTCACATGGTCAGACACATCATATTCTTTGATGCGCTTCTCCAATTCCCGGACCAATGATTTTCTTACCGACTCTTCATCATTCGTATCACAGTACACCCATAATGTATCATATATATATGCTGTCCTTTCTACAGTACCTTCCATCGCAGGATAAGTAACTACTTCCTCGTTGACGCATACCAATGCTTTCTTGCCTGAATAGGTTATTAAAGGCATACGCACATCAAATTCATTTCTTTCTGTTTCCATAATCATTCTGTTATAATTCGATAAAAGGGATAGAAAAAGATCCAACGAATAAGTTATAGTCTGCGTCAGCAAGAGCGTTACAATACAAAGTACGAGCCGAAGCAACACTGTGATAAGCAATAGCACAACCCACACCAGAGCCACGGATACACCGCTCATTCGCATTAATATCTTTATTCTCATTTATAAATAAGAAAGCATTTTCGTAATTACGGGCCCCTCCACCAGCAGTCTCCGCACAAAAAAGAGAAAAATTATAATCCGATTTTTTCACCCATGATTCATTGGCAACAGGAAGATTTAACCCCGGATATTCCTTCTTTAAATCCAAACCTCTTTCCATGTCACTTTCTTCATTGCCAAGGACACGGTATGAGTAGGTTGTACGTGCGGGGACTCTGCTCACATCTGATGCACAGCGGAATTGCACAGGCAGATTATTGCCTTCCGAATCTTTTCGGGAAATGTAATATGCACCGTCCATCTGTCGGTATCCCCCTTCAATCGGTAGATTCCATCCTCTGTATATGGGGACAGAGCGTTTCAGGATTCCAATGCCGCCATCCAGCACTGTATTGTCACTCCATTTGACACCGTCAATAAATTCCATCTTGGTGTAAGAGTTTACAACGGCTGTCATTACTCCGTCTGCCATTCCCTCACATCCGGGGACATTTCTTACAACGTAGTAATGCTTGCAGGCTTCCATGCCTGCGCCCGTAGACAGGTTGACAGAACCATCGGTTATACATTGCACATTTCCGTCTGCGCCAAAAGTGAACACATTCCCAATACTCCCTATCTTCGGCACAAGTCCTGCCTTGGATATGCCGTCCAATAGTCTTTGAGCTTCCATTATTTCTAAAAGTCCGACCCATGAGGAACCCGAAATACCATTAATCAGATTAGTCTTATTTGTCGAAGATGCCAGAATAACCATATTAATACCAAGCAGATTGCTGTATTTTACTGTATCCCCGATTATCACCTTCCATCCGCTATTAGCGGTAAGTGCACTGTCTGCAAATGTAGTCGCATTAACGCTGTCTAATATTATACAACCTGCACCAAACAGGTTTAACCTAGTATGTGCCCATGTGCCTATCTCAAAACTCATCAGGCAAGTAATGATTTCGTAGAACTCATAATACATGCCCATATATGGACGATTGGTCGCTTCGTCTGCATTCTTTGCCTGTGCATTCTTGATTGATTGTACCGCGGACACACTTAGTGTCGGGTATCCGCCACCACTTGTCTTATAGTTTTTTTTGAATATGTTCAAAGGTGCGGTGTATGTCCCGATTGCGTTCTTATTATAGACATAATGGGCGCAATTTCTTGCATCACCTTCCAGCTTGGCGGTAACACATCCACCGGGGGCGATGGCAAACGGTCTGATTCGCTTTGCCTGCTTCCCTCCGATACCGAAAGGCAGAAGAGACAATGCCACAATGTTATATTCCCCTTCCGTACCTCCCTGTGGCGTATATTGCATGGTGGTGCGTAAGTAATACAAATCGCAATCGGTGAAGTTCATCACGTCTCCATCGGTCCCGTCTATGGCAATATTCCTGCCATCGACAGATTGAGTAAGTCTTCCCGGTGCACATTGTTTTAATAACTTGCCATTCTTAAACACTCCAAGATGCAGATGTGACGCTAACGAGCGAAGTCTCGATGTGTTCCCAAATGTAACCTGTGCATCCGGGTCTGCACTTCCGTTTACTCGTGCGAATCCACATGCACCCAAGGCTTCCAACTCATTTGCCAGTGCTTCGATAGCGGTTGCATTGGCTTCCTCGGCTGCTTGTGCACGTTCTGTTTCGTCAAGAATTCGCTTATTCAATTCGGTTAACTCTTCCGTAAGGTTTTTACGCGTAGCTGGATGTACCACCGCATCAGTGGTTGTAGCAGGATAAATAGTCTGCCCGCTTTTGGTCAGTTTATGAATTTTAGCCATATAATTCTTATTTTAATTCGTAAATATATTTTTATCGGTTCCCGATAAAAGGAAACCACTCAATACATCTTCGTATTCTTTATCAGAAATAGGAAAGGAAGAAAGCATCTCATTCTGCACATCCTTTACCACAGAGTCCTTTAATTCGGTACGCTGCTCCTCTGTCATGGATTCCCATGTCATTGGGTCTCCCTTATCGCCTTTCTGATAGTTAGGATAAACGTCAATTGTACCTGTACTGTCATCAGACTTGCCATTGACAAGAACGATGCCTGTAAACTCCATGGATACAAGGTTACAGATACTATCAGCAAAATCAGCATCAGTAAGGTAATACTCGCGTCTGACCGTCAGGTTGCCCGGACGCATGCCATGATTATCAAACACAACCAGCAGGCTGCCATCATCCAGCCTGCGACAGTTCTTGTATTCGTGCCCATCGAAAGAGGCTACAACGGGTTTTGACAATGCTGTCTGATAAGTAAACCGGAAAGGAGTTTTCAGGTCGCCATTCAGGTTTTTCTCTATGATTTTAAAATCGGACTGATAATTGATTCTCATAACTATAATATTGATGTTACATCGTCAATAGCTTCGGCAGACAGATACTTCTTATCAGCGTTTACGGTTTTCTGATAAGCTGTTAAATCAGGTGCCACGTATCTTTTCAACGCATCGGTAGATAATCTTCCGTTTGTATTCCCTTCCTGGAAGGGTATGTTCTCCTTGCCGTTCGGCATTGTCCGTGCGTCAAGCTCGTTAATCGTTTTTCCTGCCATAATTATTTGTTTTACATTATAAACATTCTGCCAATATGGATATATAAGTGCTTACAAATGCAGCTATCTCAATCCAAAACATCGGCTTATCAAATGAACTATATATCATATATCCGGCCACGATGAAACAAAAAAGCGGGATATACCAAAATCCTACAATGCAAGTCCATAGCATGGCAGATAATCCACATACGACAGTAGCGGTATAATGTATCTTGCCATCTAATTCCAATTTAAAGCAAGGAGCTGCCCCTACAAACATCAAACCTCCACATGATAGGAAAGTGAGAAATTGAATCTGTTCGGGTGAGCAGTCCAACCACGCCGGGAGCAATAACATCGCCGGAACAATCATGGCAAACTGAAACAGCCATTTAGGATGATTACGCTTCTCCAACTGATAGTAAGTGTCGGAGACAGAGTAAGGTATTCCACATACTTTTACTGCATACATTATGTATGCGGTAAGCAAAACCAAAGAAATAATAGTCAGTGTCATAATATTATAAATTTAACTTAGTAATTGATAGCTACATATTTTCTCTCATTCATACTATATGTCATATCAGCACCTATTTTTACCATCTTTATTTTTTTATTGACAGTATCAATTGCTATAATATTGAATGAATCCTCTGTTTTCGTTCCGTTGATACGTGGAGTATCCGACTCAAAGGCTGCCGCCAAATCAGTCGTTCCCGATGCTATAGCTATTACGGGTATACCATTCAGGTGCCCGAATGTATCACAATGCTGGTGGCCAACGAATGCGCCAACCAATGTCCCATTGTATGTGGCGAAATCTATGTCAACTGTCACACTTCCTAATACGGATTGCCAATTATCAACAGTATATGTATAAGTTTTATTTATTGCAGTCTTGTTCTTATAGGCAGTAAGGATATCCAAAACGACATCGCCTGACTGCCCATTGGGAAATGTGTAATCAAAAGTTTTACCATACCAATATTCGGTTGTAAATGGATTTTCTTCAAATCTGACCAAGGTGTTAAAATAATGTGTCACGATAACTACATGCCATTCATTTTCAACTTTTAACGCACTGATTAAAAAGTTTACTTGTTCCTGAGAACAGCAAGTCTTATAGTAATCTGCTCCATTATTGCTGGACTTAACGGAATCGGATGGAATCTCGCAAGCGTTAAGTACAATTACCCGAACCTTATATTCCGAAAAATCCCGATAAAAATAAGTTTTACCGGACTGAATTACAATTCCGTTTTTTTTAACATAAGGCTTGTAAAACCGGTCATATAACTGAGAAATCGTTGGTAAAGAGTTGGCATTTGACTGATCGTGGTTGCCCAAAGCAACAAGAAACGGCTTCTTAAAATCCTCCTGTAAACGGTTGAACCAATTATAATCACTTAATACACTCTTATTGACAATGTCCCCTCCATGGATGGCGCAATCAATACAGCCAAACCTTTGGCTGTATCGCAAAAAACGGCTAACAGCCGAATCATGCCCATGGGTATCTGCTATGAATGCAAATTCGAAAAAATTTACCTGAGAAGTGTCGTTATCGAATCTATCCCCATTATAATTATAATATATGGATGCAGCGATTACGGCAGATTCCTTATCCTTGTTATTCAGAACCACATCATTACTGCCGGTTAATGTACTTTCTTCAAATGATAGCTCAATAATGGATGGTCCTAACTCCCAAGGTGGCATTTCTTCATTGCCATCATTGCGGCGTAAGGATATACGGATATAATGCACATTTGGCTCTCTCCGGTAAACACCTTCCGATGTATCGTCAAGCACAGTCCCGACTACCGTACCGGAAGAAGTGTACCCCATCAGGTATGCCTTGAAACGAGAATCCGTTTTCAGTCTCACAATACTATAATTGCTGATATCTATCATATCCTTAGTTACCAATCGAATACTACTCGGAGTGCTGACAGAACCGTCCGATTGAAGCGTACCTCTGACCCACTTGTCGTTAGGGAGATATACCGAATCATTCATATTCACAGACTTATAAGGTGCTGCCGGAGAATATCTCTGTCCGTCTTGATATATCGTCATTCCGGTTAATGGTATATCTGATTCGGAAAAGTCTTCTTCCGTGCCGGACGCCCCTTCATACGACATAGAGAAACCAACTTTAGCGAAATCATTGGGAGATATAGCACCATCATCGGTTCGCCTGAATGCTATCCTAAAAAAATTTACGCTCCACCAATCAGTAATATTTTTGTCGGACCAACCATAATCATTGACAAATTGTCCGTTTTCACCATATCCTATCAAAGAATAATTATACCCGGGATTTATACGTAAGGTATAATTTTTCTTAGGCTCTATCCGAATCATATTCTTCGTTATAATTCTAGTATCGGAAGAGGTTATATTGCCTGACATATTAGTAGAGCCATTAATGATTTCACCCAAATCCATTTCTACCAGCACATATTGCGAGGATGTCTTTTTCAAGGATACGGCAAAATCTGTAATTTTAGCAGGGATGGTTACAGTATTTGCACCACTCATCCAATCTGTTATGTCTTCATATTTTCTCGAAGAATCAATTCCGCCGATAAAGTACTGATATCCGTCATTGCATCTGAACTGATAGGTCCGATTCCCTTCTATAGAAATGAATTGAGATGATAACCTGTTTTTTGCCGATGGGTTAATAGAAGTTCCGGTGCCAATACTACCTATCGATAAAGATATGGGAACATTAAACCAACCTGAGTCACCCGCCAATTTTTCCCCAATCTGATTAATTTTTTCCGAACTGCTCTCCAGTCCGGCAAGGTCTGTTTTTTTTGCATATCCGGCTAAATCAACATTACCTCCACCGCCTGTCTTCCCGGTATCCATCCACGAACCGGCTGTTTCACAACGGTATATCTTCCCAGGAATAGAATCACCAACAACCGCCCAATCTCCGGGGAATGGATTTGGGTACTTGGACTTCAATTCCTCAACAGTTGGGAATAGCCCTTTATTTTTTGTCGCCGACAGACTCACACTATCTATGGCGGTAGAGATTTTGCTGAAATTCTCATTCAAACGAGCAGCTATATCCCGAAATTTTCCCGAATTCAGTATCGTATTTAAATTCATATATTATTTTTTTACTCTTAACACTCCACTTATGATTGAATTACCAATAGGGATTGATGTCATATATACACCTCCCGTTTCCACGCTGTCCTCAGAAGTAGGCCAATTACTTGAAAAAATGTCAGATATATAATGTCTGGATGATATATCGGAATAAACCGCTTTCATTCCAACCCTCATTACCTCACCATTCCCACCTATAACCGTTACGTTCTCAGGTGCAATAAGGATGTCTGTTTTTTCAACCTTATTCTCAATTCTAATTCGTTCCGGATATACTGTGGTTTTCAGTAATTCTTCATTATTGCTGCTGTATTTTTTGAGGATAATATCTCCATATTCATAACCTTCTTCCGACCTGTCAAACCTCATCGTCACTGTCTCATTTCCTTCTGCCGTGAACATTTTCAAAGTCTTACTTACCGGATCTATCACGATCCTCTTACCATCAATAGCCGTTTCTACATGCCCCCTGAATAATCCTCCGACAGCGTATATGTACCCTTTTAAAAATATATCACCGCCATGAGTTGCTATAAACTTGGCAAGATTACCCCACTCAGAATCAGAGGGACTGTAATCAGGATTGGATTTTAATCGGGCTATTGTACGCGTAGCTTGCTGTAATGTTCCACCCGCCCAAAATGCCACATCGTCATCGTCATTATAGATACCTGAAATACCTGCGGTTACTTTTTGAAGCTTTCCGTTCTTGTAGTTCCCAAGCTGTATCATGTTAGCCAAAATCAAACCACCAAGAATGTCTACAGAACCATCTTTGATTGCATCCTGTATGTATTGCAGGTATTTGAATCTGTCTGCCGATTTATCGGTATCCAATCGTGATGGACACCAATCGGTTGGAATGGTACCTCTTTCCAGCTTAATATCGCATACTGATGCTTTGCCGGAAATAAAAAAAACACCTAATGACCGACAGGTGAATTTATACACATATTTTTTATATGTATCGTTAAGAGACTCTGTAGAATTATAATTCCCATATCCGACAGTAAGAGATGTACCCTTGGCTCTTAAACTTATCACATACTGCTCCTCCAACATAAGGTTAACCTCTTGCGACAAGTAACCGATATCTGCTCTGTAACCGGATACGGCTTCACTGTCTTCTACGATATTCGCATCCCCTTCCCAGTACTTTATTTTTGGCGAATAAACTTCTGTGTCTGCCTGCATTTGTGTTGATTCTGATATATCAATGCTATCATAATCACCCGTAAACCCTGAATTTAATAAGAGATTTTCATTACCTATCTGCACGGCATTATATATCTCATCGGGAAGGTCGGTCAGATTGGCGGAACCGGTGGAACCTTCTTGAATGTGAAGCTTTCCTTTCAATTCCACGCCTTCACCTTGGGTGAACTTAACAAAGCCGTTACCATCACGGTCCCCAATATACGCATCACCGTATACATGGAAAAACGCCTTGTTGTTAGTTTTGTCTACACCATACTCAACATACTCCTTGTTCAAGTAGGAGTAGGAGTCTATACCGTGATACAGAGTAACACTCGGGCTGAACACATCGGTAGAAGAGAAAACAATGGCATTCTGTGCGTCAATATTGCTTTCATCCGTTACGTCCTTGTTGTCAATGCCTTTCCATTTGATTCGTGCACCAAAGTGAGCTACAGTATCACCCTTTGCCGGAATATCACTGCCTGTGTCGCAATCCGCCATGCTGAGGTCAATATAGTGCAATTTGTATATGCCGACATTGATAGGCTCTTTGCTTGCCCCTACACATAAACGCCAATAATAATGGTTCGCTACCTGTTGGTATTCTCCCGGTTTTTGTATGTTGAAGTTTTTGCTCTGTATCTGGAAGCCTGCACGGAAGCGGTTCTCCACTTCCACACCGTCCTGCTCGGCAAGGAAGAAACATCTGTACACGCCTTCGGGGACGCCATTGTCTACCGTTTCTTTATCCATCAATTGGAGTTCACTGCCATCTGCAAGCAATATAGGATTCCCGTCTGCCATTGAAAGTATGGGCGTTTGTTCAATGGTGCCCTTGGTCCAAACATCAATAAGCGTAACAGCACCACCCGGAGTTAGAAGTATCTTTCCACCTACAGAATTTACATCTTGTATCTCCAATGATTCGAAATAGGCTTTCATGCGGACTTTCAGTTTATCAACCTCCGCATAGGTTTGACCTGTTTCCTTATCAACCATTATGATACCACCTGTACTACCACTGACAAATTTTCCTATTTCAAAAGCTTTGTCAGAGGATAACTTGTGCGGGGTACGGTCATCTTTATCTTTTCGCAAGAACATGCTTAATGAGCGCAAAGCAGAGAATGCATTATTGTCGGTAGCCGGTGTGGAATCATTTCTTTTAATCAGATAAACCCCACTGCCCCAACCGCCTGTATAAGTCTGGCCTTTCAGGGTAAGAGATTCTATCTTGCCTTCGAGGTCCCCTATACGCGAGTAGGCTGCCGTCTCCCCTACTGTATAAATCGGAGAATCATAAGGATAGTCAAGATTAAACTCGTATCCGATAACCCTTGACTGCCTTCCGTTCTCAAAATAAGCCTTATTGATTAAGTTAACCTTCTGACCGATGCCGTAGAGATTGTGCACTCCGTCCTCACTGTATGCGACATCCGACATCATCATACAGTTGTAAGTGTTGGGGTCTATCTTTGACTTGGCAACGTACTTCTCGGCTTTGTCCTTCAATTCCTGCTCGGCAGACGATACAAGCCCTAATTCGGCTATCTTCGTACTGTCCCAACCGGATAGAATATAAGTATCCCCATTCTCAGGAATAAGCACTCCGTCCGGAAGCGGTCTGCCGTAGTTCTCATTTCTGACTATTTCCCAAAGTTGTTCATTCTTATTGTCAGGGTCGAATGTCACAGCGAATTCCATACCATTCAACTTGCCGGATTGGAAAATGATTTTCAATTCCCCTTCGGGAAGGATATAGTCCTTTGAGAAGGTAATGCCGGTATCCTTGAAGCGGTAGGCATTCCATTTTTCCTCGGTGGTTGTGCCGTCCTCATTCTCCACCTTGTCTGTCACCTCAATAGTTGTGACATCCGACATGGTGCCGACCCTTCGGGGATAGACATCATCGAAGATAACCACTTGTTCAATGGCTTCCTCGGTAGTCATATCAGGATAAGCGTCTATGTACGGAGTTCCGTCGGGCAACATTAAGCGTTTTTGCACAACGCCGTTCAGCACTACAGTCTCATCAACGGGGCGGTAGTCAGATGGGATATTCTTTGTTGAGCCGAATGCATAGATTCGGGTGGCGTAGGTCGATTGGGAATCGGAACGTGACATCTCTACAACGTTCACCCCGATTTCAAAGTTAACCGCATCGCCAGACTCACAACGTCCGAAATGGATGATGTTTTCAGTCACCCAACATTCGCAATCCCATTTCTTCGCCATCTCAAAACAGGCGTCAAGGATGTTGATGTTCTCATAAGACATCAGTTGTGATTTGTTTTCGACTGTGGGGTCAATGGAGACAACAAAATCTTGTCCTTTGTATGCGTACCCAAGAGCTTTCAAATTTCTAAGGACTATACCGGCTTGTACGTCAAGCGGGGCGGTCAGGTTCCAGGACGCTTCCTGCCCGGCAGTCTCTGGGGTATATTTGAAGATTTTGTTTTTCCATTTCCAGTAATAGGCATCAAGCCTTAATTCGTAATCGTAGCCGGCGGTATCTGCGTTGAATGCGGGCTTCTGCAAGTCGCACACCTCGAACAATCCGAAGTCGCATTCCACGTATGAGCCAAGTTTGAAATATATAGGATTTTCCAAGGAGAACTTTAATATGATGTGATCCTCCTTCATCAGAGTAAACTTACGCTTGCAGCCTTCATTGACCGAAGTTGTAAGCAAGATAGCACCGGATATACCTTTGATGTCGATTTGTTCCATGCCTTCAAAGTTCGCACATAAAAAAAAGAAGCCTTAAAAAATAAGGCTTCAAACTATGACAATGGGCAAAATGTCACAAATTAAGTTCTGCTTGCCGGGTTATTTCCTTTTATTCCGCACGTCCCTATAAACTAAATAGGGTGTGTTATCCACACCCTATCATCTACTTTCGCCCTTCCGGGCTCGGGTTTGGCTCATTAAACTTTGCTGAAATTTTTCCGAAAGTTCTACCTAAGCTCTGTGCATAAGTGATATTTTTACCGAGATAAATCAGATGATACATCTCACTACCGTTAGCTGGAACTTGAATATCAACCTTGCCTTTATAAAGTTCAACAAAGAAAGCTTTTTTCTTTGCTTGATAGTCGGATTGGGATTTTCCTTCAATTGTAAATGAAAGTGTTATTTCCCTCTCATCTATTTTAGGGTCATTGACTATCACACGTTTCCCATGTTCTAACCGGGATTTATTTTCTATAAATTCTTTCATGGGTGATGATGCACCAAGTACATCAAGAAAACCTTTTCCCATTTTTACGCCCCATATAGCATAGGCATCTTTATTGTTTATCAATAGCTCAGCCATAATTTATAATTTTGAAGTATTACGTTTGACTTCGGCAATATCCGCTTTGATTTCTTTTAAGTATTTAGCTGAATTGCCTGTATTTTCTGAAATCTGTACCAATTCAAGATAGGATTGCGCTATCAAATCCCGCGTATCATCAGCAATATTTCTTGTTTCCGTATTTATGGAAAGTAGAGAATCTGCTTTTACTGTTAGTAGATTAAGTGATTGAGATTGAATGATAGATTGATTCTTTATCTCTTCTCCTGCAATCTGCAATGCTGTAAACCTACCGCTTAGTTCTCCTGCATCTTCATGTGTCATTTCAGTGCCAAACCCTCGTTGAGAACCGCCTTGTTGGGGTGTGCTATCTCCGGTCCAACCCATAGCATCTTTTAAAGCATTCCGTTCCGCAAGAGCTTCTGCGACAATGGCGTCCCATTCCGCTTGCGACTTTTCCATTTCTTCCTTGGTTATACCTGCCTTATCATCGTTAGCCTTAGCAAAACTATCATACCAAGCTTGCAACTTGTCTTTGTACTTATTCCCTACCATTGTAGTGAGAATAGCACGTTGCATATATTGCTCAAAATTCTTAGAGAAGTCCTCTGCGGAGCTGTCCATATCCATAAGCATGTCTACAAAGCTGTCAAACACGCTATCAAAAGACACTTGCGTAAGTTGTTCTTTGATTTGGTTCTGAATATCCTTTATACGCTCTTCGCCATCAATAATCCCTTGCAGATATTCACGTACATCATCATCCAACTTTGACCAAAAAATATCAGCTTCTTTCAGTTTCTCAACTTGTTCTGCTGACAGGTCGAAAAGTCCTGTCATTCTTCCACTTGTCGCTTTATCAAAATCAGCTCCAAGGGCTTCACGTGCTTGTTCCCATCCTTCCTTGCTCATACCCTTGCGGATTCGTACGCCAATAGAGTGAGAACCTGCGGATGCACCTGCGTTCAGTCTTTCTTTACCAAGAATACGGTAACTTTCAATACTTTTTTCCGCCAGATCCAATGCCTCTTTCCCAACCTTATTAGCTTCAGCCCCGTAAGATGTGTTGATGTATTCCAACTTTTTGTCTATCAGTTCATCCCAAATATCGTTCAATAGGCTATATTGCTCTACCATCTCGTTATAATGGGAATAGTTTGCACCGAACAGACCGTCAAGGGCAGACACAACAGATGATATTCCACTGACAGCACTCATGGCACCACCCACAATGTCACCGGACATAATTTGACCGACACCGGCGGCTGTAGTGCCCAATCCCCCTAAAGCATCGGTAGTTCCTGTTATAGCGGAATCGCTGGCACCGAATATATTGGCGATGTTAGTGCCGAACTCACCCAGCGCAGGAGCAAAAGACGTTACGGCATTCCCTATATCGGTGATGCCTTGACCGACTTTCTTGGAATCGTTGCCACCCTTTTTTATGGCTTCTATCCCTTTCTCCAGGTCAGAGACGAAAGCCTGCCACGGTGATTTGCCTTTCAGCTCATCCTTTAGCCCCCTGATTGCATCCGTTACATCCTTTATGGAGATTTCACCCTTTTCTATCTTTTCAATATCCTTATCAGTGAATCCGAGTGCTTTCAATTCGTCAAGTGTAACATTCGTTCCGTCACTTTCCTTTGTACCAGACATGTACTTGACAAGTGTTTCATACTTGTCAATAATAGTCTGAATGGCGGATACCGATTTATTGCCAGCGTCTTCAAAGAGGTCTGCCATTGCCTTTGCGGAGTGACCAAACTGTTCATCCAGTTGTTCTACAGCCTGATTCTTTTCGGCTACCTTGATAGCGTATTCAGGACTATCTGTGTGCAGCTTGGCTATCTCATCATCATACTTCTGCACAAGGTTTTTTCGTTTCTCTTGATAGTTGCCAAACTCGATGAAGTATTCCTGCCAAGCCTTTTTGTCGGATTCAAGCTTTTCTTTATTCAAATCGGAAATTGATTTGTCACGCTTACTTTCTGCCTGCGAATATGAAAGGGAAATCTGTATAAATTGTTCCTGAGTAAGTTTTCCGCCATTGGCTTTTGTCCATTCCTGTTCCTGCTTCCGAATAGCGTCCAGCTCTTTCTGATAGTCCAAATCAATCTGCGCCACCTTCTTTTCTGTCCCATCTTCCATCAGATTGATTTCATCCTGCTGATTCTTCCTGCGAAGTGAAAGGAGTTCCTCAGAAAGCCGTTCTTGTTGCTTGCGTTGTTCGTCGGCTTCTCTCTTCAATTTTTCCCTTGCTATTGCTTTCAGTCTAGCTTGTTCAGCATCCAGTCTAGCTTGTTCATTATCCGTTACTCCTAACCCTTTTAGTCGTTCTTCTCTTTCTTTACTAAACTTTTCAGACAATTTCATCAATATATCAAATGTTGATTTTGCCTTATCAGAAGCCATAAGTTCTTTACCTGCTCTTCCTTCTGTATATTTCCCGGGATTAAATACATTACCACCCTGAATAGCCCAATCCAAATTTCCCAAGACATCAACACTTGCATTCCAATAGTCCCAAATATTGGCTCCTCCTTGCAATATTTCATCGGCAGCTATACCGTGTTGAAAAGCTTCTTCTGCTTTTTTTATCGCTAATTGATAAGCCGCTGCTGCTTTTGCTCTTAAGTCAAGAGTCTTGATAAACTGGTCCGTTCCAGAAGAAAGAATTTTTTCGGCATCATTAACATCATTAATTGAAACACCAAGTTCGGAAAAAGCATCTCTATTTTCATATATGAAAGTTTTTTGTTTTGATAAATCACCATCTAATTCTTTCCATTTGGATTGCAATTTATTCAATGTCGCTATACTATTACCATACCCATTATTATTTTCTGCAATGTATTTATTTAATTCAGAGGTCGCAGCTGAGAGAGGTGCTATGCCATCCTTAGCTTTAAATAAAGAAGTAATCCATTCCCCAACCTTATCTCCATGAGTGGTGAGCAAAGTAATGCCTACAATTAATGCAGATTGCCAACTAAACAATGATGACGCAACTTGCTTCCAAATAGGGATACCTTTCTTCCCTGATGCCTTTAACTCTTCATTGGCGGCTTTTGCACGTTTGATTTCATCAGCCAATACAGGAATATTGTTTGAGATGGCAAGAAAGAACGTATTCAACCCCATAGCAGCAGAAGGAAGTTCACGTACAATCTGTTGTACAGACATATTTAAGCCATTGAAACCGCTAGCATAGTTACCTACATTACGGCTAAAAACACCCATAGATTGTTCGATTTCACTTATTTCTTTGTGAGCTTGCTGGATAGAAGCTATTAAATTCGCTCCTTTACTACTATTACGCATTTCGGCGGACATATCAGCATAAGCATCTTTCATTCTGATAAGTTCTTGTCGTAACTCATTTAAAGAACCTGTAGCCGCATTATGTATTTTTATTTGTGTCCTCACTTCGCGTGAGGCATCGCTTCTTGCTATTTTTAACTGTTCTATAGCCAGCGTGAGCTGTTTTATCCGTGCAGATTCTGCAATAGTATATTCTGCATCTTTCCCTCTGCTCTTTCTTGTCTTCTCTATTTCTTTTAATTCCTTGGAATATAAACCTATTGCATGGTTTACTTCATATTGCGCATTGACATTTTTCAATAATGAACCAGATGTCTCATTAATAATTTGTTTTAGTTCATCATATGCCTTAGCCTGTGCCTGTACGCTTGCTGTTTCCGCATTATTCGCAGGTGTGTTTACATTACCACTACCAGATTGCGGATTCATACCTGCCGCTTTTGAAAGCTGCTCCTGCGCCTTGATAATCTTTTCCGAAGTATCATTTATACGTCTTGTAGAAAGCATGATTTTGCCTTCTGCCTCGGACACTTTATTTACCAAAGCATCGTATTGCCTCATAAGGGATTTCAATTGCGCCTCCATCCCTTTGGCTATATCAATATCAACTTTCACATTGATACTTTTCAATGCCTCCTTTACATTCTCGATTTCTTGCTTCAATCTTTGAAGTTTCCGAATATCACTATCTATGTTTGCGAATATACCTGCCATTACCTAAAATATTTTCTTTTTTACCATTCTTTTTGCATATTGAATAGCCGAATCTAACACATCAAACCCCTTTGATTGAACAAAACTTGCATAATTCATACCATCAGCCAAATAAAGACCGTCTTCTTCCTTGCTATGGTATTGTAGATAATATGTGGTGTTTTGAACAGCTTCCATATTAGAGCCTTTGCCATAAACCTCTAAAGCAATGATTTTACCATTTCGCACGACACAAAAGCCCGGAGCATTACGCAGATTCCATGTATGGTTTTGATATATCCTCGGGTATTCTTTGGTACCACTGGCATTATGAGCTATACGGATTGCATCCCTGCCTATTTCAATCAGTCTATTGAAATAAACGTCCTCAATTTGCCGCTCCAGTTCGTCTAAACCTGATATGTCTCCATGAAATTCCATTAATTGTCAAATTCTCTATTCTTAAACATATCTTCATCCAAAACTTCTTTCATCACGTCACCATAAGCTGTATGAAGCTTATCCTTTTGCATAATCACCATATTCCTATATGGTATCTTATATACCACTTCATCATAGGACAGATGCAGAGACTCAATGAACGATGCAATCTGTCCAAGTAAACAGTCATTTCCTACTGCTTCTGTTTTGCTGTCAAATTTGCTACGTTCTTGGCTAAAATTGACAGCTTGCAAAAATTTTCCACAGAAATCATTGATAGCCCAATTGCTAACGCTTCTACTACTTCGTCAAATGTACCTTTAGATAGTTCTTCACTTAGCTCTTCATTGCCTTGGATTAGCCAAGATAGAGCTTTTGACGCACATTTAACATCCTTCAATGAACGTAGCATATCCATTACCGTAGTCCCATCCTTTAAATCACTCAGATAATATCCCGCTCCTGCTATCTTATGAATCGTAGGAGGGTGAATCACATAAACATTATCATTCACAAATACCGTTTCAAAGTCTTTCTCTAAAACGGCTGCATTAACTATTTTTGCTGCATCCATAAGTTTAAATTAAAATGGTGGTAAGCAACCACCCACCACCATCCGAAAACGATCTATTACATTCTAATAAAAATATCATCCACCTGCGTCAATTTTTGTACCATCAAACAGGTAATCGCTCTTCACCCCGGCATTAGTGTTACTCATTGCCACCGCAGTGACTCCTAACCCGATATTCTTTTCTGCTTGGGTTCCCTTAGCGATAACAGCAGCATTAGTAAAGACAATATAATTACCTGTTTTTGTTTGAGCCACAATGCCTTGATTGATAATACCGGGAGTATCGGAAGCAGCCCAACCTGCATCAGTATCCACCTTTTCTCCGCCTTGCAAGGCTACTTTGTCATCAAAAGTCCATTCTCCCATTGTAAATGTAATGGTTTTGGCTCCTTTTTGTGTAACATCACGATAGTAAATTTCTCCATTTAACTCATTAATATAGTCAGTATAAGTAGGGTCATCCTCTGTATACTGCCATGTGTCTTGATGTGAGTTTTTTACTTCAGTCATGCTACCGAGTAGAGTTTTTAAGCTTGTTTTGGTTACGGCTTCACTAATAACATCACCGTACCAAATCTTTTTTATCCCGATAAATGGTTTCATATTATTTTACATTTAAAATTTCAAACGATAATTTTATGCTCACATAACTACATTTTAAAGCGTTATCTCTTTCAATGCCAAGTGATGACTTAGATATCATATACCAACTTCCGTCAAAATCGCAAACTATTTCATCCTCAATCCACAATGCAGACAATCTTTCCAATTCGTTTAATCTTACCGTGTTAACCTTTCCCAGATAGTCCGGCACACAAATACTCACGTATACAAAGGTTTTCTCCCAATAAGTGTCTGGTTCAATCGGAGTTGAAGTGATAATGACTATAGCTTCGTCTTTCAAAGGCGCATCGATTGAATTCCAGCTGTCATAAATAGCCTTAATGCCGAAATCCTGAACTTCTTTGAAAATAATCTTATATATATCCCCTGTTACTATCATACCCAAATGTCACAACGTCCTTTCAGTTCTTCCGAATAGCACTCAGCATTTTTGATTACCTTGCCTTTCCCTACAACCTCTTTCGTTTCTTTATCCAAACATCTTACTTTTGTGTCTAATGCTATTTTCTTGCCTTCATACACTATATGGTAGGAATAAACCCATAGCTTGCCATTTACCGACACTTCCTGCTGTTGGGAATTATCATGGCAAAAGCATTCTGTAAATTCATTCCACGACTCTCCGCCTGTGCCGGGTATCGGTCGCCCGTACTCGTCATTATCTGGCGGTATCACCGTTCTTACCATTAATATATGAGGCGCTTCGTCTAACATATCACAAAAAAGTCACTTTAGGTTTGTCCGAGTTCAACTCATCCTTCAATCCGTACTGTTTGCACATCAGGGAATAATAGTCTTTGATACCCTGAATGTCCCAAGATTGTGATTTGGAGTGCCCGTTTTCCGATACGGACTTGGAACTACCACGCAGTAAGAGGGTAGGGATAAACTTTACCATACCGACCGAAACATCCCTGAATTGGCTGTTATTTAAGTTTTCTACATCATCTTCTCCAACTACTCCTGATGGCTTTAGGATTGTAAGGATATTGGCATCACTCAAAGTAATGCCAAAATCCCTGAAGGACTGCTTTATGTAATCAAGTACTTTCATCCTAGCCTAGCATTGTGTCCAAATCCACAATTACAATTTTGTTCGGATTGGTATATTCAGGAATCCATTCACAACCATATTCCATGAATCTTCCTTCATCCGTTCTTACATTGGAGATATACATACCGCCATCTGAACGGCTATAGGTTTTACCAGGTACAGGGTCGGTAATCTCATACGGAGTATGCCAACGCATCTTGCCTTGTTTGGCGGTGGTAAACAACGAAATGCGGTTGTCCTTGAACACCTGTTTCATGGTTCCATCGGGAAGCTCAACCAAATCCTCGTTGATTACGATAGGGGGCAAGCCCAACCCTTGAAAGATGGTAGTAGCCATTTCGCTGGACATCAAGCCGGAAGATAGTTGCACTTCTTTCTGTGCGAAAGACTGTTTATAGAACTCACCAAAGTCCTTTGATCCGACAATAGAATTGATGAATGTCTTTCGCGACATTTCCATCGAAACGAACATACCGAACTTCGTACGAAGTTCAACAATTTGGTCCATAATATATTTCACAAAGTGCTCTTTGTCTTCAGTTCCCGGTGTAAGGCGATGGACCGGCAATTCCATGTCAAGCATTTCGATTCCTTGCGGGTTATCATCTACTTTCACAGAAGCCTTGCCATCTGAACGTAAATCACCGTCCACGATATCCATACGCTTATGCGGAGCGAGCAACACTTGGCGCATATCATCCGTAATATAGTTGATGATGTCGTTCAATGCTCTTTGTTGGTCTGTTGTGCGTGCATTGTTAAACTTGGTAACAAGTTCCTGTAACATATCCAAACGGTCATTATCCATCTGGTAGCGGTCACCCAAATAAGCGACTTCGCCATATCCTGAACCAAGAGATTTACGCTCTCTTAACGGCTTGTTAGAATTGCGGTCGATAACAGAACCGGCTGTTACACCTGTAACCGTACCGAGATAGGTTTTAAACACGCGTGATTTCGTTTCCTCGAAATCAAGATGCTTCTTCCAAAAAATAGTATCAAGGCGGAGAGCTTGCACACGGTCAATCACCGCTTTTACTATTTCGGGGTCATTCAATAATGTCTGAACTGTCAAATACATATACCCTCCTTTCCTTAATAAGTGAACATGAATCTATCACCGAGAGAAGCCTTATCCTTCTCAGAGATGGGGACAATGAGCTTGGTCGGTCTAATCTCGTAGGCACGTCCGATGGCTGTCACGGTTGCTCCTTCTTCCACTTTGGTAGTGGCATAGTTCAACGCTGTTGCAGTTGCTTTCGGTTCTGTACCATCCTGCGCTTTGGCTTCAAATAGCACCGTTCCGGCTTCAACCGTCACACTACTCCCGAAAGCTGCTGCCAAAGTAAGTGTGTCGTGGTCGGCATTGGCTTTGTCAATATTGTTGACTTTAGCCCCATTCGTACCATCTCCGATAAACATACCGACATAAGCCAATGAATTTTTCTTCACTTTCATGCTTGTGCCTGTGGTGTACTTCTCTGCCACTTCCACATTGATTACCGCCGTGGCTTGTCTTTTTTTGAAGTCAAGCACCAACGGCGTAAGGGGCGGAATGGTTTTCACGCCCGTAAGGTTTGTAAGAACCAGATTGAAACCTCCTGAATAGCGATATATCGTTTCAATACGGCACATTTCAGGAGTAGGCTTTTCAATCTGTTCCAAATTGTAATGAAGTCCTGCTGGCATAATCTTTTTACCTTTTTAAGTTACTGATTCTGTTTGTTAATCTCTTCCGTCCCCTTGTTAATCATGGCAGCAATGGCATGGTTTTCTTTTTCGGTACGCTGCTCTGCTGTTTGGGGAACTTCCACGCCTTGAAATCCCGCATTGGTCATCTCCTGTTTCACGTCCTTGAAATAAGCGTCCAAGTCCGCATCTGTTGGAATATTGCGATCTTTCAACATAAAATCGGGAATACCATATTCTTTTGCTTTAGCGGATACCTGCGCATTGCGCTGTGCCTGTACTCGCTCCTGTTCGTAACCGGCAAGTTTTTCAGAAAGAGTTTTGTTAGAATCAATCAGAGCTTGTGCCCAAGATGGAACATCATCTTTCTTTTCTTCTTCCGGCTTCGGATTTGGGTTGGGATTCTCGATTGGCTTTCCGTCTTTCAGCCCATGCTTCTTCTCATAGTTCGATATCGAGGAAGTCTGTGCTTGTCCTGCACGGAAATCACCATAATTTTGCATCACGTCCTGAAAAGAGATACCCTCAACGATTGAGTTTACCTGTGTTCCGTCCGTTACGCCCTCTGCCTTTTTGGTGGCGATTCGGGTCAAAGTGGCAGTGTCTACCCCAGTAAACTTCTGTTGCAGTCCTGCCAAGATCTGTTCTAAGATTGTCATACCGTATGAATTTGATTTATAAATTTCATACGGTAAAATTCGTTATTAATAAAGAGGATAAGAAATAATCAGAAGACGTATTTATGACATTAGAACGATTGTCATAAATACAATAAGGAGGTGTGGCTATATAGCAATTTTTATTTGAATTTTTATATTGAAATGGGAAGCCCCGTTCCTTCCGGTTCGGGGCTGAATTTATTATTTATAATCAGATATTGACCAATTGGCATTTACAAATTCCGCTTTATCAGTACAAGAGGGGAGTTTTATTCTTATAATGCTATTCTTGGTGAGGACAAATCTTCCCAACGTATGCTTTTGCCGTCATCCCATATATAGTATTTTCACGTTGGGATTGTGTTGCACAGAATAGCGATGGAAAAACTTCAAGACGCTGGCTGTATTTCTCTCCCTTGTCGGTCAAAATGCAGATACAGCCATCTTCAAACCACAATTTTTTTTTTTATACTGTCATTCATAAATCAATTTCCTTTATGTTGGATAAGGGTGGTAAGTTTTATTGAATGTGATTTACATTTAACTGTTCAATTATTTTTTGTGATTCTCTATATTGTTCAGCCTGCGGTATTTTGACAAATTCAACTGTTTCATCATAATTAGCTTTTACCACTTCCTCTATCTCTTCAAGAGTCACATTAAAAAATTCCCTGCGACCATTGATCATATTTACTTTTTTATTTTCAAAAGCATGATGTAGTGCCGTTTCCAAAGTTGGTGCGTCGTCTGAGAAAATCATTGCGTGTACATCGAATTTAAAAGGAACTGAAGCGTCACCTAATTCATCAACTCGCTCCATTGGGTCAAGACGGCGTGTCATTCCTATTTTATATATATTTTCTCCAAAAGAGCCTATATTTGATATGACATATACATATCCGGCTCTTTTATTGGCTTCTCGATAGTCAATATCTTTTATTGCTATATCCAAATCAGAAAGATGTTTTTCTATTTCTTCTTTTTTCTCTAATAAAACTTCTCTTTCCAATTCGTTGCAGGACTCAATTTGTTTGTTGAGTTTTATAAGTGCATTGGTATAGTGCCTTTGTTCTTTCTCTATATCTTTTCTTGCTTCTTCTATTTCTTTTTGTAAACGTGCTTCCTCGCGCATTTGTTCGCGAATATTTCGTTGTTCCTCTTTTTCCTGTTGTTTCTTCATTGCATATTCATAGGCAAGTTGAAGTTCTTGAACTTTGAGCTCTATATAATTAGAAGATAATGAAACTGCGTTTTTTGTATTCATTTTATTCAGAACGTCAGCGGATTTATATATTTTTTCTTTATAGGCAGTTACATTGTTGAATTTCACTTTACTGATAAGAATATCGCACTCGTCATTGAAACATCTTATGATTTGTTTGATGTTTTGATTTGTCATAGCCCGGCCTTGTGCCTCACTTCCGTTTACAGTCCAGATGTGTGCGCAGGTAGCGGCAGTCTTATTCAATATCATGTTTTTCTGTTCTGTCCTAATAGTATCCAGACGACCTTTATACTGTTCTAAATTTGCAAAATCATAAATAGGGGAATATAAGCCATAGTCTTGCAAAAGTATAGTTTCATCCAATTCTATAATTTGTGACTTTTTTTGTTTCAATTCTTCGGTGGAGGAAGCAATCTTACTTTCTAAAGAGGCTATTTCATTTATATGCAGCTGCCGGTCTTGTTCAAATTTTAGGTTTTGCTCATTAATAAATGAAAGTGTTTTTTCTTTTTCTTCTTCTATATTAGCAATGTCTTTATATTTGGAAAGCTCTTTGCATTGTGATTGAAGATTTGTAATTTCGGAAGAAAGCCTTTCTTCTTTCTCTTTTGCTAATTCAAGGTCTTTCTTTAAAAGAGCTATTTCCGTAAGTTCCTTGTGTTTCAGAAAATCAAATAGTCCCATCGTTTATCTGTTTTAGAAAGTTCTCAATATCTGTTTTGGATTTTACCGTGTACATCTTGCCTTGATATAAAATATCACCGTATAATTCATAACTTTCTATTTTGCTTTGCAATTCAAGTTGTTTTTTTGCCTTGGCCTTTATCTCCTTTTTACGGTTGCTCTCAATCAATTTCTGTTTGGCTTCTTCGATTTCTTTTTGTTCTCTAGCTAAGAAACTTTCCTCTGCTTGTTTTTTTTCAATTTCTTCCTTTTCAGCCTCTAATTTTACAAGTTTATGTGTATTATCAGCTATTATACTATTTCTTATTTCTCTGTCTGTGGTTATAAATACATTTAACGCATCCAGTTTCCAATCTATATCGGTGATATTATGAGTAGTAAATTCACCAATAGATCGGATAATTCCGGATTCATAGACATATTTCAATCTTACAATGTCAAGATGCAAAAGTAATTTTGAAATAAATCTTATTCTGTCGTATATGCTTATATCACATAAATTTTGTTTTTCAATAAAATGTTTGACATCGCATAATTCATCTATTATACAATTAAATGTAGTTCTATTATTATAAATATCTACAACGATTTCTTTAACAGAATTTAATTTCCCCTTGATAATTTCTTTAGATTTATATTCCCATAAAATAGAATTTTGTGGAACAAAAGCCTCAATAAAAAGAATTTTGTCTATAGTATCCTTATCAATATTTAAAGAATTCATCTTGTTTTGATGTGTTACTTGCGAAGTTGATTGAAAATTGAAAGGCTCTTTTTCATCTGTTGATTTTTGGTTATCAATATCATCAATAATTTTGTCAAATTCGGCCGTTTCTTTAATTGTCTTTCCTTTGAAAAAATCTAATAATCCCATGTTACTTCAGTTTTAACAGTTTATCCAAATCCTCAAACGAATTGTGACAAGTCAATTTGACTTTTGGCACATTATCCACGTAAAAGTGTAAAATCCATCTTCAGGGCATGAACGATACGCAAGAAGCTGGATAGCTGCATGTCTGTATCTCCACGTTCAATACGGGCGATATAACTCCTTGCAGTGCCTGTCTTTTCAGCGAGTTCGCTCTGCGTCATTTTCAACTCCTTGCGTCTATCACGCAAAATTACACCGTAATAATATGCACGTGCTTTTTCTTCAAATTCCCTACGGCTTTCCGTACCGGGTGAACCGTATTTTGCATTTAGCAAATCATCGGCGTTGTGCAATCTTCCCAATTTCTTTTCGTCAAATTGTATCATAATATAAATTCTCCCAATATTTTAATAGCCTTTTTTATCTCTTTATCATAATCCTTTGATGACTTTTTTAAAAATGCGTTCAGTACCAATATTTTGGTGGAAAGGATTATATTGTCAGTATTAACCGCAAACAATATCGTCCGATATTCGTTTGTACCTACGGAAACACGCATTTCGTACAGGTCTGTTCCCTTCAAGTGCTTGACAAATTTGGCCGCAATTACCTTTTCATTTCTAATCATACTTATGACATAATCGAATTTATGTCTTACCTTGTCCTGTTGCAAATGGTAAAACTCCCAAAACTCGTCAGAAAAATACAGTTCCCTTATGTTCATGTTTTCTTTCATGTCACAAAGGTAACTAATTAGATACACGTAGACAAATTTTTCCTCATTTCTTTTTGTGTTTCAAATAAAGGTTGTATATTTGCGGTGTCACAGTTTTAATATCATATTCGGATTGGGGATTTTTTTATGCCCGATATTGAAGTATTGCTTAAAATATAAGCAGAGGTTTCTCCGTACATATTCGCCCCAAAGCCGATATGGAACTGTGACAAGTTGGAGAAATTCTCTGCTTTCTTTATTTATTGACTTTTAATTTTCATTGTTTATGTCACAGTTGAATGAAAATTACTCAAACAGCACAAATGCTGCTGTGTTACGTACGGCAAGTCCTTCCGACATGGGACAAATCTTCTCTTATAATGGGAATAGTGTAAGAATGCGCAAAATGAATGGGTATATTCTTGTATGCCTTACTGACTTTGCAAAACCGTTTCCCGACAAGAACCTTTCTCACATTGTAAACTCAAAGGAGTTAACCGATTATGTAGCCCGAATGAGCGAAATACAAAATTGTAGTTCGGCTGATTTACTGAAAGTTACAAAGGGAGGAGATGTGTCACAGCAAGGCACGTGGGCGCATCACCGTGTTGCAATCCGTGTCGCTCAAAAGTTATCCACTGATTTTGCCATTTGGGTTGATGATAAGATAGAAGAGTTATTAACTACTGGAAGCGCATCACTTCAACCCCAACTTCCAAATTTTAATAATCCTGCCGAAGCCGCTCGTGCGTGGGCAGACCAATACGAGAAAAATCAAACTCTTGCATTAGAAGTCCAACAGCAGCAGGAAACTATCGAACTCCAACAGAAAGAGCTTACGCAATCCGCTCCCAAAGTCAGCTACTACGACAACCACTTGCAGAGTGTGAACACACAGACGAGTACACAAGCTGCCAAGCAGATAGGAATGGATGCTGAGAAACTGCACAAGAAGCTGAAAGAAATCGGAATCATTTACCGACAAAGCGGGCAGTGGATATTACATGCGCCTTATTCGACATGGGGGATGCACTCAACCCGTACACAGACGTACACACGTTCAGACGGTTCGACAGGAACAAGTGTATATACAGTATGGACTACCAAAGGTGTGCGTTTCATTATTGCTCTATATGAAAATGATTGGAACGTGAAGAAAGCCATCAAGCAGATAAAAGGTGAGCTGAATCCAGCTGCCTAATACTATTACATAATTATCAGCGGTCAGTTTGAATGCCTGACAGCCACAACTATACCCAAAATTATGATAGAACTAATAATAATATTCGTCAGCCTGTACTTAGGATACAGACTGTTCGGGAAAGACGGAGAGAGATTTTTCTATTGATTTTAAAATTAAGTACAAACATTAAAATATAACGAATATGACACAGATTAATTTAGAAGAAGTAAAGAAACAAGCTGTACATGATGGCATATTAGAGGCTATCTGCTTGCTTAGAGAAACGAGAAATAAGGTTAACTCTTTAATTCTCGATGAAGAAGTTACCTGCGTGATTGATGCAGAAGACCAGCTAATCAGAATGAGTAATTCGCTTTGTAATTTCACCACTGAATTGAGTGGTATTGTAGGCGTTATCTTTTCAGATAGAGCTGATGAAGCAATAGGCGAAGCTCTAAAATTAAATATGTAACACGATTATACAAAGGCAGCCCGCACGACTTTAAAAGACTGCCTTTATTAATACGGCCACATAATTTAAGTATAAGACACTTGTTGGGGACTCTTTGCCAACATATCATCTTAGACGCCCCGGTAGCAATACGGCTACCGGGCATGGGAATAGGCAATGACAATTTGAAAGCAAATCACAACGGCTATTCCGCATTTATCTGTTCTATTTCTTCTTGCATTTTATCTATGTTCCCTACAAATGCCATGGCACTTTGCTGAGACCAAATCCCCCCATCTTTAGCCTTGATAGCCACATCAATCTTCTCGCTCAAATCCTCCAACCGGTAAGGTTGCATTTGGACATCAACGTCAATAGTATTGGAGGCAGGCTCAAGGCTGGAATTAACAGAACCAAGTGCAGAAATGAGGAAATTAACACGTCTCTGCATAAAGTCTCCCATCGTTTCATTCAAGTTCTCCACATTTAAATGGGTCGACATAAATACGTAATCGAAAGCTACTCCCGACACGGCATTGCCTGTACCTTTAAGGCTGTCAAACGAAATGCGTGGAGTGTTAGTCAATCCATATATCTGAGAAAAAAGAGTTTCCACTTCAAACTTAATTGTATCAGGAACTTGCTGCCATGTTAAATACTGTGCGTCAGCTTTATCTCCAAGTAGTTCCACAACACGATTTTTAAACTCACCTGAAAAACGCTGTACATCACCAAATAGCATCAAAATAGGGAAGAAATGGTAGTCAATGCAGTCCGCATAATTTGACATCAGTTTTTCCAACCGCACCCGAAGTGTATTAATCTTCTCACAATAAGCTTCTGGACGATAACAATACAGTATAGGCAGTTTCTTGAAGTTATGTCTGAATGCAGACACCGGCTTCCATTCATCGGAAAGTTCCCATTGATAAACAAAATCGGATGTAATGGTCATAAAGCAAGTAATTTCCACATCATCCAAATCCTTTTTTTTATACTCACGAGAAAAAGCAACTAAATCACCGCTATCGTCAAAAAAAGGGTAAAGTTTATCTCCGCGAAAGGGTGACCAAATGGCACTTCTCAAACGATATTCAGGTTTGGAATTCCCAAATATATCAGAGACTTTACGTTTTAATTTCGACCAAAAATCATCATCTTTGACCACATACCAATATTCGGCACATTCCTGTTCTGCCAGCCATGAACGGACAATCTTTTTATTTTGGTACTTAATCTTATTTCGTTTTAAAATTTGTTTTAATGCCAAGAATATCCCCTCTTCTGTCTTGCCGGGATTACAATCAAGCAAAGGTTCTGTCCCAACAGTAAATGCTGTTTGTATGTTTACGATATCCTGCTCGATAGGTAAAGCGATGCGGTTAGGCTCCACGTCCTTCGTTCTCTTCGGGATGGTGATTATCTTACCTGACTTTTCATCATAGGTCTCTTTCTCCTTTTCGACCGTGATTTTAATCTTCGGGTACTTCTCCGTGTCTGTGATTATCTCGTGCCGGTTGGGGTCCCAATCGCTATAGAGCTTCGCTGCATCAGGGAGCTTTGTCTTGCGGCCTTTTTTTAAATAGGCTATCTTTTGGCCTATGTCTTCTATTTTTAAAACTTCGTCTATTGTTCTCATATATCAATATTTAGTGCGCGAATATTCCCGAATTGTCGCGCGGTCTCAAAATTCGCCCTAAGATATGTCCCAAAATATAATACCTAATCGGGTCGATGCAATGATTCCAAGCGTCTATCGGCTCATTAATATAATGTCCATCTTTATCCTTGTCCCAAACATAATTGCGTAGTTCTTCCATAATGTGGTAAGAACGTTTTGTAACGAACAATTCATATTCTTTTATTTTATCAATACCGGCAACCACAGAACCAGGATATTTATCGACTGGATAGATGTTCACGCCCCTGTTTTTCACTTCCTGTATTAAACGAGGGTCTGCGCTATCCCCGTACACTTTCAATCCCCATGGCTTCAATTTACGTGCAATCTCATTGGTTAACATTCCTGTTTCATAAAACAATTCATCCACATAAAGTCTATTGTCAATAATTCCACACCTGATTCCTGTTGATGGGTCGTTCGTAAATCCCCAATCGGAAGCAAGAGCCACCTTTTTGCACCATTGTGGGAACTCGTCCACGATGCCCCATTTTTTGAACACAGCTCCCTCCGCCACGTCAGCCCAGCGACCGATAACCACATGGGCATATTTCTCCGGATTATTTACCTTCATATCCTCGACCTCTTTAAGGAACTCAGGAGAAAGGTTATCCAAGTTATCAAAATACGTAGTATGGATATGAAGTACATTCGGATGAGTAGAGATTTGGACCTGCACACCGTCAATCTCTACCAGCTTGTGAGTTTTCTCAATGAATCGCCTATACACCCAATGATTGCTATCACATGGGTTCATAATTATAATGATTCGGTTCTGAATGCCCTTTTGTCGAATAGACAACATAATCTTTTCAAAATCTTCCTCGCTTGTCCACTCTTCTGCTTCATCGCATACAAAGGTTGTAAGACCTTGAATTGACTTTAGTTTAGCAGTTTGGACGCCTGATGAAGTTCTTATCCCGCGAAACATAATAACACTGCCAGAATAGGTATTGGTTATATCGACCTTAGTGACATCAAAATATTCCGGTGCAAGATCTAACTCTGCTTTTTCTTGAAATTCCGGAATAATAGACATGGAAGCCGAAACCATCGTATAACGGGAGAATAATATTTTATGGCCACTTTCAAAAGACAGCCTCTCTAAAAATGTAGAAATATTATAGCTCTTCCCGCTTCCTCTTCCCCCAGTTACAATAGTAATAAACTTATCAGTGTTCTCATATAAAGGAGCATACTTACTTTGTGATATAATACCAAACAAACTCATCTTTTGACCCCTCCATTTTTCAAGAACTCAATGACAGGGATGCTCCCTTTCAGTTTGATTGTACTATCTTGCTTCTCTGCAAGTCCTAATTTACGAGCTATAATACTAGGATTAAACGCTCCCACAATAGCTCCTTCAAGCTGCTGAGTTTCGATTATATTTTCTATGCGTGATACGACTTCGGAAAATGCTTCATATTTTTGGCTTGATTTAAACTCACTCCAATATCCATTATTCGCTCCTATATAGAACAGAAACCCAGATAATGTATACGGTCGTTGAGTTGGGCTATCCTCTTTTTCTTTGATTTTCCCTTTAGTCTTATTTTTAACAACACGCCAAGGGTTATCGTCACACCATTGAAAATATTCACAAGCAGCCTCCCACATCAAATCAGGTGTAGAAAACAACGTATCTCGGCCATGTTTACTATGTAATTTCCAAAATTGATTTCCCTTAGGTGCTGCCATATATAAAAAAAATACCTTTGAACTACTGCTATTCGTCCAAAGGTACTACTACAACCAAAGATAACAAAATATCTTCATTTTTTATATGTGACATTAGTAATTAGGTCACAATTTAATAGAAGCCAACCTGTTTTTTCAAATCCCATTAATTGATTAGTCCTTTAATTTTTAATCTATTTATTATTTCGGTGTAAAGATAATTTATATCTGTTCGATAATCTTTATAATTGTTATAGTTAAACATGACATTGACGTAAAGATTAGAAATTCCAGTAGGAGATTTAAACCCTAAAATACGAGCAAGTATATCCCGGATCCCCTTTACTATTTTACCACCAGCCAATGTACTAGGCGAATACAGAAACAGAATTATAAATATAAACTTTTGCCGGAAACAAGAACTAGCTCTCCTTTGAGATAATCCACAATTCCCAACGATTTCACAATACCACTTAAATATTATAGGTATAATATTTAAATCAGACAAAATAGGTTTAACTAATTCTTGTTCTCTTTCAGAAAGCCTTGATTTTTGTTCTCTTATAGATTTTAATTCTGATATTGCTGAAAATTCCTTCACCATAACACGATTAATTTAAAAGAAAATAGTATATTTGCATCATAATCGTGTAAGGAAGAGCTGATTCATGGTCGTGCGTGGGTTGGCTCTTTTTCATTTTTCCCCATTCGTGCTGACGAATGGTTTCTTTTCCAAATCATAGCAGGTGATATATACCCGTTTCCCATTGGTATCACATAGAGCAAGGGCATATCCTTTCTCTAGTATTTTAACCGGCTGATTGTCGCAATAGACAGTACTTCCAACCGGAACTCTTGTAAAATGATGTACTATCATTTGATTATCTATAGTTTGTTAGTGTGAAGAAAGGGGACCACCCGATTAAGAATGTCCCCGAAATTGGTTACTTTATATAGTTTTCTCATAATCATATAAGTTTTAATGCTTCCTGTAATCCTGCTTCAAGTGCTTCCTCGTAGCTATCCCATTCCTCTCCGTCATTTGTTCCTTTATAAGCAGAACTGGCTATATGAGTTCCATTGTCAGCTTTAGATATTTCGTATCCATAGCCACAAGCACAGTTATATACACATATATGAATGTTTTTGGTTTCACGTAGCCACTTCTGGACGATGGATTGCATTGGACGAGAATAGTATGCTTTAGGTAAATTACTAGTTCGGATTATGACTTCCATCGTCAAACCTTTATCGTTAATGATATATTTGCAATACTCATTAAAGCCTTTCTCTTTCAGCAGCTTCGCAGTCTCTAGTGTTACAAGTTCTTCGGTCATAGTTATTCCTCCTTCTCTATTTTTACTTTTCCGCGGTTAACAAAGCCATCACAGTTCATCAAAGCACAAAGACAGATGGAATACTCTTCCTTTTCTGACTTACTGCAAATGCGCAACAGTGAGCATTGGTTGCATGGGACATTTTCACTCGTCATCTCATGCAACACTCCATCTATTATTATTCCGTTCTTTACTTCCATAATCAGTCTCCTTCCTCTCTAATCTGTTTCACGAATACATTTTTAAAATGCAAATTTTCACCTCTCTCTATGCTATGCAAAAACAGATTGTATTCAGCTTCTGAAAAATGAGAATAATACTTCGTAAAACATGTTGGACACTCTTTTATAGAGACTATCCCAATACGAGCTTCTGCAATCCCACAGATATGCTTATGGTAATCGTTGAGAATACTTGTACCACATTCGGGACATTCAAAAACTAACGGATTATAGGCCCCGACAAGGGGAATCCTATATTTGTTATCTATGTCCATTTTCAGTCTCCTTTCTCTTTAATTCGTTCCAGTACATCCCTGTTGGCTTCGAGTATATCATGAATGAAGGAATCGGCATCCAGGCTAACACGATACTGTTTCCGTGAATCCACATTCCCTTTTTATCTAAATTGCTATTTCTACAAAACTTTTCTTCTCGAATACATGGTGCACCATAACACATCACCAAAACAAAAACTTTTTGCCCTTCTTTCGGCAACCGTTCTTCCACGCTTATCCACAGAGATTGCTTTGCCTGCCATGTTGCACCTTCCTTAAATGCCCGTAATGCAATCGCTTTTGCCAATGCCTTGATAGCTATACAGTCTCTTTCATCATAGGCAAGCTCTGCATCTTTATTATATGTACTTTCATTCCAATGGGTGCGAGCAGCTTCTTCTACTGTCTGTTTCATAATTTAATCAATTAGGGTGATGTGGTTGAATGTTCAATTCGTTCTCTATAAATTTCTGTAACTTATGGGCGCATTCCGAGCATAAGTCGGCTTCTTGGATGAATATATCTTCCCTTCCACCAACAGAGCCACCATCCCATTTATCTATCTTGAAATCCAATCTTGCGCTGCGGAAATACGATGGCTGTATCTCTCTTCCGCATGCATCACATATTATCGTTACTTTTTTCATATTTGTTCTGTTTTAAATCAAATACAAGCTAAATGTCCGTAGGCGCATTCTGACATGTTGCCATATTTATTTACATGGTCAACAAAGTCCTCCAAAGGAACGGCATCTATCTCTTCTCTTGCCTGTACAATGGGAGCACCACCACCAGTAATACTTACTTGAACAGTATCCCAAGAAACGTACTTCTGACATTCTTTGGTCAATTCACTTTCTATTACTGCTAGTCGAGCAAAGGCGGAGTTATATTCTCCAGCCAATTTTTCTATCTTATTCATATTTATCTTGTTACAAGTTATTTTTCCCCTTTTTGCATCTACGTTGAAAATCCAACATAGATTTTTTCCTACCATTAAGAGCACGTGACATTTTAATAATCATATATATTGTCACAATAAATACAATGACAGATAAAATACCTCCGGCAATCATATATGTACGTACTAATCCCGTCAACCCGGATTGATTCAAATAGTCAATAAGTTCTTTCATAATCAATCTCCTTTCTCTTTAATCCGCTCCAATACATCCTTGTTGGTTCAATAGCTCACTAATGTTATCTATGACTTCCCCATCTGTCAACGTATCATCCAGGATGATAGATTTAATCTGATTTGAAAGCCATGATGTGCCATTTTCAAAACTAAGAGCAATCATGTCTTTAATATCGGAAACGCCATTCGGAATTCCGTTTGTCCCGAATGAATCAATTACTGATTCTGCATATTGTTTTGCTGCTTCTTCTAACTTCTGTTTCATATCTGATTTTGGTTTGAATTATTTTTTTATAACTACCGCCATTGTACTAATAGATGTGCCACTCTCTTTAAACTCGCCTGCGCTGATTTCAAACACCTCTCCATGTACTTCTTTCAGCCAGTTGCGGAAATCAATACATTTCTTTTCCGAAGCGAATCTCCAGTGTTGGCTGGTTATTGCCGCAAGCGTGCCGCCTTCTTCCAAACGTTCATACATAAGCTTGACATGCTCTATATCCTGATTACCGGAAAACGGAGGATTTGCAATTATCTTAGCATAACTACCTACACTGTCCTTGGTAAAATCTTCATCAAGCAATATTACGTTGCTAAGGGTATGAAGAAATTCTCTGTTTTCCGGCATCAGCTCATAACATTCAACCATTACAGAAGGACAAGCCCGGTGGATTGCTTTTATAATCGCGCCACGCCCGGCACTCGGCTCCAGTACCGTATCATCCTCATGTATCCCTCCGGCAAGCATAACCAGCCAGTCAGCAACATCGGCCGGAGTTTCAAAGAATTGGTAATCCTGTTGTAGGTTACACCGTTTACCCTCTTTCAGTATGGAAAACACACGTTCCGGATTAAACGGGAATGTGAAACCCTGTATCTTCCCACCTTGCCATGAGCCGCCAGCTTCTTCTATCCACTTCTTTGCTTCGGCATAAGTTTTTTTATTGAATTGAACCTTAGGAAGTTTGAGGATATTGTTCTCAAGAGTACAATGTTTCAATATCTCTTCCACACTCCATTTCTTACCTTCATCAGCCTGCTCCTTTTTTTTGCTTATTGAGACATCCGGAGCTAGCAACGAAGATATCCTTTGGACAACTATGTTGCTTGCGCCCATGAAGGCATTGACGCAAGATAGCGTCTCTATAAGAAAATTTGTATCAACATGCCCGGTAGCATCATAGATGTCTATCCCTTCGGTCATAGCTGACAGCTCATTGAGCTGTGCTACACTACCATGTAACGTTTCGATTAAAATCTTTTTTTTGTTCGTCATAACTTTTCTGTAAATAAATTCTAGTTGTGTCTACACTCCCATGGCCTAAAAGGTCAGCGAGTTGAATTACATCTTTGTTTTTTTTCAGGAACATCTTAGCGAAAAAATGGCGAAAGGCGTGTGCATGCATCTTCTTTGAATCAATGCCGCAATGTTTCCCCCATGCTTTCAAGTTTTGGGAAAAGCCCCGCTGTGTAATCGGTCCGAATCTCCCTACCGCAAAAATCCCAGTCTTACCATGTTCCTTAGCATAAGCCTTCGCTTCCTGCTGCAATTGCTTTTGAAAGAAAAAACGTCTGTACTTGTTACCCTTTCCTCTTAATGTCACTTCCCCGGATATGATATCTTCCCATGTGAACTGCTGGAATTCTGACAGGCGAGCACCCGTTGTTCCCAAAACTTTAACAAAGAAATAGTAATCCTTATTGCTTTTCTCCTTAAGATAGTTCAATAACCTGTTATACTCATCTTCAGTCGGGACATTGTTTACATCAAGTTTGCGCTTAAGCTTAGGTCGCTTAAGCTCTATCGGCTTTTTCATCCATTTTGAAAATTTTTCCAAAGCGGTAATACGTAGACGGATGGTCTGTGGGGATAATGATTTCTCTTCTAAAGTCCGTATAAACCTCTTGCAGTTTTCCATGTTTATAACGTTGGCGTATGCAAAAAATTGCTTCATAGATGTATGATAAATATCCACTGTATGCGGTGAATAATCATTACTATCAGTCAACCATACGATAAAATCATTCAATAGTCTTCTATTCTTCTCCGAAATGGCATCAAGCCTTTCTAATGTCTTTATCTTCTGGCCCTTACGGTTATATCCGATTTTAAGATGGTGTAATAAATCACAAATGGCTTCACTCATCAATGGATAACGTGCCCCAATATTGGCATTCTCACGCTTATAAGCCATATAACTACGACGATTAATATCTTCAGCACTTTCAAGAAAATCAGTTACATACTTGATGTATTTACCGATGGTATCATAGGTCCTTCTTGTTGTAAACAAGTAAGAGACGTAATCAGCTAATATTTTTTGGCGATCATTATTCATGATTATTTATTTCTTTTTTCCCTTGATTTAATCTTGATTGGATTGTTTTTTGTTCCAGTACCGAACCACTTTAATCGGTAGCCATGTATCCGGAGCCAATATTTAAATTCGAGAATGGTTGTCTGTTTCATATCTATCTTGGTTATACGTTAAACCTCTATCTCAAACTGCTCACTTTTTGCCGATGGCATACAATCAAGAAGAGAAGAACCTACTGAGACATAATAGATACCATCTTTTTCAAGCGGGAGCCAATGGAAGTAGCGTCCTGTTTCTTCGTGCATTACCGGAATCCCAAATTTATTAAGGAGCCGACCATTTATACCTCGAAACTTTCTACGCCATCTATCAATGAATTCACGACCTTCTTTCTTTCGTTTATTGATTTTCCAACACGGATGCTTCTTATCATCATTATTCGGAATCAGTTTCTCAGGAACAAACTCCTTATCATCAAATCCAATAAGAGTATAAAGCCACTCAGCGGTTATTCCAAATGCCCATCCATATCCGAGGCTATCCGGTCTTGAACCACAATATTCTTGAATCATATCTTTAGCTTCGTTTTGTTCGCGCATAAGCTGTTCATTCATTTGTTTCAGTAGCTTTTCAAGCTCTGAACCTTGTTTTGCTATTATCTTCATTTCTTATCTGATTTATACTAATTCAATTATAACCTTTTTAAAATTAACATATAAAGGCATTTCTGACATGCCCCCATTGCAATCCAACTGTCTTAAAGAGGGAACAACCTCTCCGTTATCATCAATCTCATAATATGCAATATAGGCTAACTTCTTCGCTTCGGGGACCAATATCCTTTCATTGTCCAAAAGAGAAAACCTTTCATGATCCGGGACTGTTATACAAACCTTGCTTCCAATAGGGAATCCTTGGTTGGATTCAATGTATTCCTTTTCCAGCTGTTCCTTTTCGCCATTCAATTCTTTTAACTTTAAATTGATGGCATCTCTTTTGCTCAGAAATTCTTCCTTATTCATATCTATCTTGGTTTTGAATTAATTACTTCCGCTAAACCTCCTTAAGCTCTCCATTGACTAGCATATACCATGTGTCAGCCTTAACCTTTTCCCCGTCAACTTCAAACGCCTTGACCTCCTTAATCGGGTAGGTATTACCGTTCCAATCTCCACGTTCTGCGAGGACTATCCAGCAACCTATAGCTCCCTTAGCCTTACACCTGTATCCGGCAGCAAGAGCAATGCTATCCTTGCCGGTGGCTGACGCTGCACCATAGTCGCCGGTGGCTGATGCTGCACCTCGGTCGCCGGTGGCTGATGCTGCACCTCGGTAGCCGGTGGCTGACGCTGCACCATAGTTGCCGGTAGCTGATGCTGCACCTCGGTCGCCGGTGGCTGATGCTGCACCTCGGTCGCCTGTGGCTGATGCTGCACTTTGGTAGCCTGTGGCTGATGCTGCACCTTGGTAGCCTGTGGCTGATGCTGCACCTTGGTCGCCTGTGGCTGATGCTGCACCTTGGTAGCCTG